>DHKFJ23503__coassemble_545_pt1 | contig 288215 bp, 243 predicted proteins | sample DHKFJ23503__metabat2_high_PE_042 | metagenome-assembled genome bin DHKFJ23503
TGGTGGGTACGGATAACCCGGATGCGGTGTTTGCGGTTTCTGGGTCGGTTTTCTCTGGGTCTGGGGTGGCCCCGGTGAAGGAGGCTGTGGACCGGCGTGATTGGCCGCTTCCGCAGTGGAAGGTGGGGGTATGATCATTCCCCCTATACTCCCTGAAGCCTGGGACCTGGTCGCCGCGTGGAAGCAGGAGGTAGCAGGATGATACTTGCCCAGATTATCCCAGACGGCCACTTCCTGGACTTCTCTAGGACGGGCATACCCTGGCTTGACCGCCTGCTGGACATGGCAGCGGTGATAGTCCTTGTGGTCATGGTGGTCTGCGCGGTGGGTTTTATCGCCTGGACGCGGTGGATTCACCCGGCTATCTCGAAGCTGCAAGCCACAGCTGAGAAAACAGCCAAGGACGCCGCCGTGACCCGTGGGCATGCGGAGAATTCACATGCAGATGCTCCTCATCCGAATCTTCGAGATAACATCGACGCGAATCAAGCCGAGAACCGGGCCGCTTTTCAGACGCTGAATCAGGCTCTTGACCAGATGCGTGAAGCCTTGGCGCAGCAGGCCCTAGATATTGGTGGTATCCGCTCCGAGTTGCGGGCTGACCGGCAGGCTCAGCGGGAGACTGCTAGGGCTTTGGCTGAGCATATCCGCGATAAGCAGCTGATGGAGCCGCGTCTGGCTGATGTGGAGCGTGAGCTGAAAACCCACCGCAAGAAAACTGAGACCCCCTGACCTTGGGGGTCTTTTCTTTACCCAAAAACACTGTGCCCCCGCACCCTGTCGTGGTTCGGGGGCACACCTATTTAAGGAGAAAAACCATGACCACCCTCAAGACTGGTACCGTCATCGACGAGAGCACCTGGAATAGCCCCAATTTCACCGCCAAGGCCGCTGTGCCTGCGGTCTTTGGTCGTGCCCGCACCACCAGCCGAATCACCATCCACCACTGGGGCAATGACGGCCAGCGCTTCAACGATGTCGCCAACTACCTGAGCCGGGCTGGCGGCAATACCAGCGCGCATTTCGTCGTGGAAGCGGGCCGCGTAGCCTGCCTCGTCAGCCCCGAAAACGCCGCCTGGCACTCAGGCAGCGCCGAGGGCAACGCCACCTCCATCGGTATCGAGTGCCGCCCCGAGATGAGCGAGGGAGATATCACCGAGCTGGTCGCGCTTATCGAATGGCTTGAAGGTATGTACGGGCCGCAGGAAATCTGGCTTCACCAGGAATGGAGCGCCACCGCCTGCCCCGGTCGCTACGCTAACATGCGTGAGGAAATCGTCCGCCGCGTCAATATCCTCCAGGGCACCAGCGGTGAAGCCTCTGCCCCCGCGCAGTCTACTGTAGACCGGGTGGCTGCTATCCGAGCCGAGCTGGAGAAGATTCGCGGCTCCGTGAATGCGGTCGAGGGTCAGCTGTGAGCCAGGTAGAGCCCACCCCGGCACCGGTTGCTGAGGCTAGTGGCGCGGTCGCCGAGCTTATCACGGCCAGGGCGCGCCGCTGGGTCTACGCCCTCTATGCCCTGGGCTCGGTGGTGCTCGGTGCTATCCAGGTCGGCTATTCCGCTGGTGGCTACTCCCACCCGGTCTGGCTGACCATCGCCACCGCCGTCTGGGTATTCCTGGGCGGCTCCCAGGGTCTACTCGCCCTACTCAAAACCCCGCCAGAGTAAGTAAAATTGAGGGCATGGACAAAGAACTTCTGGTAGCAAAATTTCTCTACGCGAATGACGGCAACCCAGCCCTACCCAAGCAACGCCTCTGGAAAGAGCTGGCCCCGTACTGGCAAGAACGATACCTTGAAAATGCCCGTGAGCTCCTTACCCTGATTAGCGAGTAAAAAAGAGAGACGCCCCCGCGCCCTTGTATGGGCCGGGGGCGATTTTTCTATGCCTGCAACCGCGAAACCACAGCGTCGCTTACCCCCACCCGCGCAGTCTTATATCCCTGGTCATAGTAGGCGGTGGTCGTAATCCGCTTATGCCCTGCTGCGAGCATGACATCGCGCTCGCTAACCCCGGCATCCAGAGCCTGGGTGATGAAGGTAGCGCGTAGCGAGTGCAGGGTGAGAGGGTGGGCATATAGCTCGGCCTCTCGGGCAACCCGGAGCAGCTCGTTCCTCAGCTGGGTCCTACTGCAAGGCATAAGCTTTCCAGAGGCTGGCAGCAAATCCACCGTGACCTGCGGTAGTGCCACGGTCGAGGAGATCCCACCTTTCCGCCAGGGCAGATGAAGCAGAACCCGCTTCCCGTCATGCCTGACGTAATCCATGTGCGCTGAGAGGATATCTGAGCGCCTAAGCCCGTTGAAAAGAGCCAGGTGGATAGCTAGCGCTACGTGCCGCGGGGCTCGCTTGCAGGCTTCTAGAATCCGCTGGCACTCTTCCACGCTGTAGAAGTACTGCACCGCCCGGGGCCGGGTTTTCGCGTATAGGCGTAGCTCCAGCTCCTCGGCCAGCAGGCCACGCTTATAGGCGTAGCTGACAAACCGCTGCAGCTCATTTCTAGCGCTGGCGGTGGTCGACTCTTTCCATCCCTTTCCTCTCGCCTCATCGATAATGTGCTGATCGATGAAAGCCGCGGTCACCTCGCTAAAGGGCAGCCTGGCGCTTGCGAGCTTGTAGAGGAAGGGCATGAGATACCTGCGCTTATTTTCCGCAGTAGAGCGTACCGTGTAGGAAGCCAGATACTCTTCCAGCAGGGTGTCTACCGACTCCACACTTTGACGGTCGGTCTGACGATGATAGGCGCGTCGGATGGCCCTTTGAGATAGGGTTCGATGTAGATCGGCTTTTTGGAAGCCCGACCCGGCCCGTAGGGCTGATTCCTCCAGTGCCCCGAGACGACGGTTCTGTGCTTCATGGCCCATTTCTTTCCCTCCTTGGCGGATTCAGATTCCCAGGGCTCTGGGTGGGTGACGGTTTCACGGAGCTTGACGACTCTGATTTCTGGCTGGTGCTTGGGTAGCCCCGCTTGCCCTGCTTCTGGTATGGGCTGGTGGCGGGCTACCCCGATGTGTGGCTGCTCAGAGAGAAGCCAGGTGGTGATAAGCAGCTTCTCCAGGTGGGCTTGTGCTGTGGCCGATAGGGCTACGATGAAGGCTTTATCCGTTGGGTCTACTGGTGGGACGATTTGGGAGTCGGTTAGGCCCAGCACGGTGTCTTGTGCCCAGATGAGGCCGATGACTTCCACCTGTGGGTAGACCACCTGCCCAAAAGCATTGGTTTTGATGGTGTGCTCGGGGGCGTCGCGCCATTCGGTGGTGATGCCGGTGCCGCCGTCGAAGATGACGATTCCGGCTAGTGAGTGGCGGTTATCGGCGAGGGTTTGGGTCTCGGGCAGGGTTTCTTTGGCGTGGCTGGCGAGGATGGCCATGGGTTTGGCGACCCACCAGAGCTCTGCTTCTTCGACTTGACGGGTGTGGGCTTTGAGCTTTTCTCTGTAGAAGGGGTCATGCTCGGTTCTGATGCCGTCGTACATGCCGGTGAGTACGTGCTGCTTGATTTTGGGGAGGTCGATGGGCCAGATTCCCCGGTGCTTTTTGCGGGGCATAGCTTTTCTCTTCTTTGATGAGGTATGAATTCGGGTGGCCCCAGCGTGCGCTGGGGCCGGGGGTGGTGGGCTATGCCATGAATTTCTTGATGACTGCAATCAGTTCTTCAGCTGAGTCAGTGCCGTTTTCCTCGGTGTAGCCCTCGGTATCTTCGATGGAGTAGAGGTAGTCGAGGGTGGTTTCGTTGTAATCCTCATCCATGCCGACGACTTCCTGAATCATGAGGTTGCCGGCTTCGGTGGTGTAGCGGATTGCTTCAGCTGAGATGACTACGGTGTCGAAGCCTTCGCGGTCGTCCTGGGGGACGGATTCGAGGGTTTCGTTGTGGTAGTCGATGTTTGCTTCGGTGTAGAGGTCGAGTGCGATTTCGCGGATGGTGGGCAGCTGTGCCATTTTGGTTTTTCCTTTGTTCGTTGTTCCCTTGGCCGGTTGGCTTTCGGGGGTTGTAGGGGCTTTCCTTCCCTACAGCTATAACTATACATTGTTTAGTAAGGTGGCGCAACCCCACCACCAAACTTTTTAGAAAAAAATTTACTTCCGACTGCGACGCGGCAGCCCATCAGACCACGCCCGCGCCTGAGCCGGGGAGTACATCTTCACCCCGCCAGGCGTATAGTGCAGCGGGGTTAGACTCAGATGACCTGCCGTATCGGCATTCTTGATAGCAGCTCGCCCGACCCCTCGATAGCTGGCAATGTCACTATGCCCCCACAGCTCATGCAGATCATCGGATTCCTCAAAGGCCGCCCGCTCCAAAGCGGTCAGCGTGTAGATTCTCGCATTTTCGAAAGGCAGCTCGCGCTCACCGTAGCCGGACAGTAGGGCAGAACGCGACATTCCCAGCGCCCATCCGTAGCTGGTCACTGCAATGACATCCTCTCGGGATTCTTTGCCTGTAAGCAGTGAAAGATATCGACTTACGCCAATTTGGTGCAAGGCGGTTATGGTAAGCCCATCTGGGCCGTGCAAGACAGGATTGTATGTCACATCTTCGACCTCAGGGATGTGAGGGGCGATGATATCGAGGGCGCTCGACATAGCGATTTCCTTTTCTGATATTCTTGGTGTGCGCCGTCCTTTGGCGCGTTGTTCCCCACGTTTGTGGGGGTAGCCCCAGCATCTGCTTTCCAATTTTGATGCTGGGGCATTTTTATTTACCGTTGCAGGCTTCGCTGGGACTGAGAACTGACAACCCTAGTTGGCCATGAAATTTTGAATACGAGAGGAAGCGAGGGAAGGGGTGTCGACAAGTTCGGTGTACTGTAGGCGCAGCGGGCGCTTCTTGGGGTTGGTGGTATCGATAATTTGGGTTCCGCCGGCAGTGATGATGGTGAAGCGCTTGCCGTTGTAGATATAGCGTGCCTTGCCATGGTTCTTCATGGTTTCAAGGGAAAGGTCTACAACTTCGGCAGCAGTGGTGAGGTTAGCGGTTTCCATTTTGGTTTTTCCTTTGTTCGTTGTTCCCTTGGCCGGTTGGCTTTCGGGGGTTGTAGGGGCTTTCCTTCCCTACAGCTATAACTATACATTGTTTAGCAAGGTGGCGCAACCCCACCACCAAACTTTTTCAAAAAATCTTGTTGACATCCCTGTTGACGCCGTCAACAGGAAGCGGTCAGCAGGCGGTGAGCAAAAGTAAGAAAAACGCTCAAAATAGGAGCATAGCGTGGTGCAAATATGCAGAAAAATGGCTCTAGAAGTTTTCGAGTCCCACCTTGGGCACAATAAGACGCCTCGTCAGAGCGATACAAACCCTCTCCCGTTGACAGGAGAGGGTTTTTTGTTGATATGAGGGCCCTACTCGCGCTGAAAATCTAGATTTCACCCCATCACAATCAGGTGGGTGGGTTCCTGCTTAGCTCCGTTTTTACTTGCGGGGTGCTCTACGCCATGCTTTTCCCGATAGGTTTTATCCCAGTCTTCAGCAGTACCTGGAAGCCAGCACTCACGCCCTCCAACGGAGATAAAGCCAGCCGGTGGTAGCTCGCCTCGTTCGTATAGTCCTTGCTTAGTAAGCCCAAGGAAGATGGCTAGCTCGATGGTACTGACGATGATGGTATTAGCCGTTGTTACTACCACTAGTTGGAAGTCGATGCAACGATACAGGCTCCAGCACAATAAAGCTTAGAAGGCACTTGGCCTGCCAGCTACCTTGATTCGCAGGCTACTCCGTCCTTGTTACCATCAAGTGCCGGTCTGTACGCAGGGTCAGTAGCAGGAATGTCATAGCGCCCGGCTTTGTAGGCTTCAGTGCAATTCTTAAAGTATTGCACTGGAGCTTCAGGCACAACAGGAGCTTGCTCGACAGGTGGAACATAATAGGCTGGAGCGCTTTCTTCAATAGGTGCAGGAGCTACCTGTTCCTCATAAGCAGGCTCCGACTGAGGTATCTCAGCCCGTGCTCCGCAATCCGGGGATGTCAAGACATCAGTCATAGCTACTTTTTCTGCCTCAGTAACCCATAGACCGTATTTTGCTTTGACATCAATTTGCTTTGATACATATTCACAGCGGAATGAAGTCTTTGGAGGCAGCCAGGTAGCTGCATCACCATCACTTTTCTGCTGATTAGTGGGGCCATCTACTGCCAGCAGATTGATAGGGTCATTAGCGAATGCGATACGTTGCTCTTCAGTTAATTTTTGTGCGCCCTTCTGCCAAGCGTCCGAAAGCGCTACCACATGGTCAATTTGCACGGCTTCCGAGGTACCTTTCCCACGCATAAAGGAGATGAGACTACCCGTATAAGGGTCACTTAGACTACCACTGAGTACAACACATCCCCTAGTACCTGGCTTAGTCGTGGTTCCAACGAGATCACGGCGGAGCATATCATTGCGGGTGTCGCACCCATTCTTATCAGTATCGACCCAGCTGTTCCCGAATAAGCTTCTGTCATATCCGGTTTTAGGGGCTCGCCCCTTCACCTCGAGCTGGTTGAGTTTCTCAAGTGATTTTTGAGCATCTGGCGCATTCTGTGTGTCGTTAGGAACAGCAGGAACAGCATTTTCAGCAAAGTCAGGGTTTTCGCCCGGAAGGGTAATGCTTTCTTCATTTCCCTCATCATAGATTTGCCCATCTGAATCTGCTGTAATGGCTGGGGTTGGGGTTGCACCCTCCGAGTTATACGCCGAACTTGAGCTCGTTTCAGCTTGTTGAGTGCTACCGCCGCCTGAAAAAGCTTGAACCACTCCCGCAATAACTGCGGATCCCACAAAAAGAACAATTATCAAACCAAGACAACCAGGGCATCCTAGTAAGCCCTTACCAACGGGAGTTTTGGGTGCGCTTCTTCCTCTCCCCGTTCTGATAAGGTTCTTACTCGGATGCCTCACGTCTAGCTCCATTACACATTGAGCAAATTTGTATCTTGCATAAAGATTTTCAGTTTTTGCTTAACAGACAAGTCAGATAGCCGCCCACCCTAGCCCCGGTATTACCGCAGGTACGGGCTGAGCTAATCCCCCAGCACACAGTTGCTTATCAAACGATCAATTGCTCGAACGTCCAGGTTCTTACCAATGTTTAGCTTGAAATGCCCTGCCTTAGTCCAAAGTTCAATTTCAGCGTTGAGGTCCATCAAACGACCAGCATTTTCGCTTGACCACATATAGATTGAAGAATAAGGAATGGAGTACATCTCGACTTTCTTCCCGGTCATCCCCTGTGCATCGCGGACAATAAGTCTCTTATTCGTGAAGACTGCTGCATCTCGAACAGTGCTAAAAGCCACATGAGGCACTTCACCGTCGGCTAGCACCGAAGGAATATCTTTAGGTATCGGGCATTCCGCTACCAGGGTCCATGAAAGGATTGAAGCCAAAGCTGAATCAGCCATTATTTACTCCTCTTTAAAACTGACGAAGCAGTTGAATCATAGGGATTGATGCATAACACCTAGTTGTATTATAAGACTTATTCATAAGGGCAGAGGTGCCCCGGGCTCGCAGCGAAGCTGCTGGCTCGGTGGCTGGCGTGAATCGCCTTGTGAGCGAAGCGAACCGAACGAGAGGGTCGGCAGCGAGTGCGAGCCCAGGGGCACCTCGAGACAGACCTTACGAATAAGCCTCTATAAGAGTTACACACAGTACATACCGAAGGTGAGTCTCATGAAAGAGCCCCGCAAGTCACTTGCAGACAAGCTAAAGCAGGACATCATTCCCGATGGAGTGGACCGTTTCAAGAAGCTTAGCAATGCCACGACCTCCAAGTTCACCCCCAAATCTTCGCAAAATTCCTCTTCGCCTGAAAGCACCTATGAAAAAGGGGCTTTTACCCGAGAAACTAAATACGCTACAGGCGTCTATGGGGCCAAGATTACATCTGAGAACCCCTATTCTGAGCCGGATGAAGAACCCAACGGCACTTTCGAAAAGGGCTCGTTCACGCAACAGCCCACCTCTTATCCTGCAGATAAACTAGCTGCACTCAGAGAACAGGGAATTCCTGAAAATCTTAAAAACAAGAAGGGACTTCTGGGGTGCCTAGGCTGCTTGGGATGTTCAGGGATTATCTTTGTATTCCTGCTGATTCTCGCGCTTTTCAGTTCGCTGATAAGCGGTGGAGACAGTACTGAGCCTGCGTCAGAGGAGACTTCAAGCCCAACCCAAATTTCTACCCCAACTCCTTCAGCTACATCAGAGACCCCTGAAGTAACAGCGTCCCCATCACCCACTGGAGTCGAGAGCGCCACTCCTTCTGAAGTAGCAACAGAACAGGCTGTAGAACCTACACCCGAGCAAACAGTTCCAATTGAAGAGGTAGCACCTCCTGCTCCAGTTGAGACTCCTGCTGAAACTATCCCTGAGCCTCCCGTTGCCACTCAGCCTGCTCAATTTTTCCAGGCCCCTGCTAAGCCGGCACCAGCTCCCGTTCAGGAGAATCTAAAGTTTGGCTCTTGTGCGGAGGCAAAAGCTGCGGGCTACTCGCATATCCCAGCAGGTCACCCCGCCTACAGTTCCAAGCTTGACCGCGATGGCGACGGTATCGCCTGTGATAAGTAGAACTACTGCTTAGCGCGTATAAAAAACCCGCCCGCCCCAGAGGGGCGGGCGGGCTGGTGAGGAGACAAGACCGAAGCCAGGCTTTGATCTTGTGGTTCCTACGGCGGTTCGATTCAAAACCATATCTCCGGCCCTGAATCACCATTAACCAGTCTACGCCTGTCAGTCAGGTTAAAGTTCATTCTTCAACCAAAATAGGTAACTATGCCCCCTATATGACGAAGAACTTTCCCGCAGGCAACCGGGGGCGGTGGGCGTCCTAACGCTCTGCTACCGCCTTGAGACAGCCCAGGCCATCTTTGCACCGATGCCGCGCTCGGCACCGGAGTAGGTCTGCTGCATAGCGGGGTCAAGCTCCTGCCAGGCGTGCAGGTCCTCGATCAGGGCGCGGACCTGCTCAACAGGGGCATCAATAACAGTAGAGCGAGTAAGTAAAGTATTTGTCATCTCAACCAGTCTACCGAGACGAAGACCCCACCACTTCATCACAATGAAGCGGCGGGGCCTTCGAATCAGCACCTAGGAGCGAGCTAACCCTTAGTCGGTGTAGGGGCCGACCTGCTCGCGGGCCTCGGGGAGCACAGCACCGGCGTCATCAAGGTCGCCAACGCGGTGGACCTTGACGGTGTTGGTGGAACCTGCAACGCCGGGAGGTGAACCGGCAGCCATGACGATCATGTCGTTGGCCTGAGCCAGACCGTTAGCCAGCATGTAGCGGTCAACCACGGCGGTCATCTCGTCGGTGTCCTTAGCGGTGGGTGAAACCGCTGCCTCAACGCCCCACAGCAGGGAGAGGAAGGCACGCACGGAGGGCTCAGGAGTCAGGGCAAGCACAGGCTTGGCCGGACGCAGGCGGGCCAGGCGGCGGGCGGTGTCACCGGACTGGGTGAAGGTGGCGATGTACTTAACATCCAGCTGATCAGCGATGTTGACCGCTGCGCGGGTGATAGCGCCACCGCGGGTCTTAGGTGAGGTGCCCAGTTCGGGAACGCGGAAGAGACCGCGCTCTTCGGTGGATTTGATGATGCGGGCCATGGTCTGGATGGTGATGATGGGGTACTTACCCACTGAGGTTTCACCCGAGAGCATGACAGCGTCGGCACCGTCAAGGATAGCGTTAGCGCAGTCGGAGGCCTCTGCACGGGTGGGGGTGGGGTTCTGGATCATAGTTTCCAGCACCTGGGTTGCCACGATAACGGGCTTTGCCCAGCGGCGGGCCAGTTCGATGGCGCGCTTCTGTACCAGGGGAACCTCTTCGAGGGGGAACTCCACGCCCAGGTCGCCACGGGCCACCATGATGCCGTCGAACTTGTCGACGATATCCTGCAGGTTTTCAACGGCCTGGGGCTTTTCAATCTTGGCGATGACAGCGATCTTACGGCCTTCTTCTTCCATGATTTCGTGGACACGCTGGATGTCGTCGCCGGAGCGGACGAAGGAGAGAGCGATGATGTCCACGCCCAGGTTCAGGGCGAAGCGCAGGTCGCGCTCGTCCTTCTCGGTAAGGGCGGGGATGGAAACAGCAACGCCGGGCAGGTTGATGCCCTTGTTGTTGGAGATGGGGCCGCCAACGATGACGCGGGTAGTCACGGTGGTCTCGTCAACCTCGATAGCTTCGAGGCGGATCTTGCCGTCATCAATCAGCAGGGTATCGCCGGGCTTGACGTCTCCGGGCAGACCCTTGAAGGTGGTGCCGCAGATTTCCTTGGTGCCTTCAACATCTTCGATGGTGATCTTGAAGGTGTCGCCGGGCTCAAGAACCTCAGCGCCGTTCTTGAAGGTTTCGAGGCGAATCTTGGGGCCCTGAAGGTCGGCGAGAATCGCGACGTTGTGACCAAGCTTTTCGGCCTGCTCACGGATGGTTGCGTATGAGTTGGTGTGAACCTCGTGGTCACCGTGGCTCATGTTCAGGCGGGCGACGTTCATGCCCGCTTCGATAGCCGCTGCAATTTTCTCGGGTGCAGAAATTGCGGGGCCAATAGTACAAACAATCTTTGCGCGTCTCATCAATCAACCTTAGGTTTGTAGGGGTCTGAGAACCTTTGGTGTGGTTTCTGTCGGTAGCGGATTGACTACCGCCAACAACCACCATATTCACAGATAGTCAGCATGAAACCAACATGTCCACACCTCATTATACGTTGTTTCGTGAGGTTTTGATGGAGGCATTGGGCACTTTCTGTGTAAATATTCGATATAAAACCACCAAAACACACATAAACAGTCATAAACAAACAAAATCTGTCATCTAGCTTGTCAGCTTTGAGAGCATACGCCCCGGGCGCGTATCCTAAATGCAGAACGCAACGCTAGCTACCCACCCGCAAACCGACGAAAGAGTGCCCATGCCTACCCCGAACGTCCTTATCCTCTTCGGCTCCACCTACGGCCATACCGAACGCTACGCCCACTGGATCGCAGAAGACCTGCGCGCCCACGCGTCCGCACCGCAGGTGACCCTCTCCCCCGTCACCGAAGCCACCGACGAAATGATCGAAGCGGCCGACATACTCATCGTCGGCGCCAGCTACCTGGGCGGCTTCCTCACCGGCGCACCCACCCTGCGCAAGCGCCGCGAAGCCATGCTCACCGTGCCCAACCGCGTCTTCTACACAGTTTCCTTCAACGGTACCGAAGTCTACCCCCGCTCCTACCTCGACGAGCGCGTCATGAAGAGCTACAAGGCAGACGTTGCCGGCGACCGCCCCGCCTTCCACTTCCGCGGGGGCCTCAAGATGGACGAAATGTCCAAGCTGCACAAGACCGCCCTCACCGGCGTCAAGACCGCCTACAAGCTCAAGCCCAAGCAAAACGAATACGACAAGCAGCTCATCGAAGCCTTCGAAAACGGCGGGGCCGACCACACCAACCGCGAATGGACCAAGCCCCTCATCGCCGAGGTCGAAACCTACCTGACCGACATCGCCGCCTCCTAGCGATGAAAACACTACTGATTGCCTACGGTAGCCAGTACGGCTACACCGAGCAGTACGCCCGCTGGATCAGCCAGCAGCTGGAGGGGCGCTTTACCACCCTGCTACTGCCCCTAGACCAGCTGACCGAACGCGCCGTAGCCGACGCGGACGTCCTGGTGGCGGGCCTGAGCGACTACGGCGGGTTCCTCACCGGCGCCCAGGAGCTCAAAAAGTACGAGCAGGAACTGAGGGTCAAGCCCTTTGCCCTCTTCACCGTCTCGTTCAGTGGCCTGGCGGGGGCAAGCCAGCAGAAGCTTGATGCCCTGCTGGCCAAGAACCTGGGCGAGCCCCTGGTTCAGGACGCCCTCGGCACCTTTCACCTGCGCGGCGGCCTCGACCACACCCGGCTTTCTTTCAAGCATAAAACCGTGATGGTGGGCATCCGCTCGGCTATCGCCGCCCTGCCCAAGAAGTCTGAAGCTAACCAGCAGATGCTCGACAGCTTCACCCGCAAAACCGTTGACTACTCCAGTCAGGAGCAGGTTGAACCGCTGGTCGAGGCAGTAGCCGCCCTAGCCTAAGGAAAGACCAAGGCGCCCACAGAAAACCGGCCCCGCCCGGTGTTTTGATGGTGCTTCGTTGCCAAAGGTAGGTAGGCAGACTCACAGCGAAGCTGCTGGCTCGATGGAGTGAACGGGTGCGTCAGCACACAAGAGCGAACGGAATCCGCCGCAAGGCGGGGCGTGAATCGCTTGTGATGAGCACCGAGATTCCGAGCGCGCGAGGAAAATAAATCTCGGCGCGAATCTGGCGAGCCCTGCGAGCCAGCTAGCGAACCAGACGAGAGGGTCGGCAGCGAGCGTGAGTCTGTCTACCGTCCGTCCTTAGAGCGCCAAATCAATCGCCCGGTCGCTGGGCGCGACAGGGGCTGGCAGCAGGGTGGAGCCGGTCAGGTGCTTTTCGACGGCTGCAGCGCAGGCGCGTCCTTCGGCGATTGCCCACACGACCAGGGACTGCCCGCGTCCGGCGTCGCCGCAGGAGAAGACGCCGGGGACGTTGGTCATGTAGTTCTCGTCGCGGGCCACGTTGGTGCGGCGGTCAAGTTGGGCACCGACCTGGGTGGTGATGGCGTCGTTTTCCTGGCCGGTGAAGCCCAGGGCCAGGAAGACCAGGTCAGCAGGGATTACGTGTTCGGTACCGGCCTTGGGCACGCGGCGGCCGTCCGGTAGGTATTCGGTTTCTGCGACCTTGAGGCCGGTGAGTTTACCGTTTTCGCCCACAAATTCGACGGTTGAGGCCAGGTACTTGCGTTCGCCGCCTTCTTCGTGGGATGAGGACACCTCGAAGACCTTGGGGAACATGGGCCAGGGCTCGTGGTCGGCGCGCTCTGCCGGGGGCTGGGCGCCGATGGCCAGGGTGGTGATGGAGGCAGCTCCCTGGCGGACGGCGGTACCGATGCAGTCTGAGCCGGTATCGCCGCCACCGAGTACGATGACCTGCTTACCTGCCGCATCAATGGTGGGAGCGGCGAGGTCACCTGCAACAACGCGGTTGGCTTCGGTCAGGTAGGGCATGGCGTAGTGGACGCCCTCCAGGTCGGCCCCGGGGATGGGCAGGGCGCGGGGGGCGGTGGCACCTGTGGCAACGATAACGGCGTCATAGCGGCGCTTGAGGTCGTCCCAGGTGATGTCCTTGCCGATTTCAATGCCGGTGCGGAAGCGGGTACCTTCGGCCTTCATCACCTCGATACGGCGGTCAACGATATCTTTTTCTAGCTTAAAGTCGGGGATGCCGTAGCGCAGCAGGCCGCCTACCTTGTCATCGCGTTCGAAGACAGCAACGGTGAAGCCTGCCTGGGTGAGCTGCTGGGCGGCGGCTAGACCGGCGGGGCCTGAACCGACCACGGCCACGGTCTTATCGAGCATACGGTCGGGCATGATCGGCTCGATGTAGCCACCCTCGAAAGCCTGCTCGGCAATCGAGTACTCAATCTGTTTGATGGTTACCGCGGGCTGGTTGATGCCCAGCACACAGGAGGTTTCGCAAGGAGCCGGGCACACCCGTCCGGTGAACTCGGGGAAGTTGTTGGTCGCGTGCAGGCGTTCTACAGCCTTCTCGGTCTGCTCGCGCCAGGTCAGGTCGTTCCATTCGGGAATCAGGTTGCCTAGGGGGCAGCCGACGTGACAGAAGGGAACACCGCAGTCCATGCAGCGGGAGGCCTGGGTCTTGAGCACAGCCGAGTTCTGGGCGACCTGCACCTCATTCCAGTCCAGGATGCGCACGGGCACGGGGCGCTTGGGTCGGTCTTGACGGGTGGTTACTTTCAGAAAACCGCGGGGATCAGCCACGAGCGGTCACCTCCAAAATCTTGTTCCAAACCTGCATGGAATCGGTGTCTTCGCCGGCGGCTTCGGCCTCGGCACGGATAGCTTGTACTGCGGCAAAATTGCGCGGGAGCACCTTGGTGATGCGGGCGTAGGTGCCCTCCAGGTCTTCTAGCAGGGCGGACGCCAGGGTTGAGCCGGTCTCGGTACGGTGGCGGGTCAGCAGCTGGGCAACCTCGGCACGGTCGTCCTCGGTCAGTTCCAGGAAGCCTAGTTCGCCAGATTCACGGGACTGCTTGTTGACCTTGGCCATATCGAGGTCGAGCACGTAGGCGGTACCGCCGCTCATGCCCGCGCCGAAGTTACGGCCGGTTGAGCCCAGAATCAGGGCCTTACCACCGGTCATGTATTCGCAGCCGTGATCGCCGATGCCTTCAACAACGGCAGTGGCACCGGAGTTACGAACGAGGAAACGCTCACCGACGATACCGCGGATGAACATTTCGCCGCTGGTGGCGCCGTAGCCGATGACGTTACCGGCAACCACGTTCTCTTCGGCAACCAGGGGGGCTGCGGCGTCCGGAGCCACGATAATACGGCCGCCGGAGAGGCCCTTGCCCACGTAGTCGTTGGAGTCGCCAGTCAGGCGGATGGTGATGCCCTGCGGCAGGAAGGCGCCGAGGGACTGGCCCGCGTGGCCGGTGAGGTTGAGGGTGATGGAGTCGTGGTCCAGCACCTCAATACCGAAGGTTTTGGTGACGGTATAGCCCAGCATGGTGCCCACGGAGCGGTCGGTGTTGACCACCGGTGAGTCGATAGCAACCGGGGTGCGGTCGCTCAGGGTTGCCTGAGCGGCTGCGATGAAGGTGTTATCGATGTGCGCCTCGAGTTCGTGGTCCTGGTCCTTGAGGTGGCGGATGCCCTGACCCTCGTATTCCACGGCGGTGGAGGTGAGAACCTTGGTCAGGTCAAGACCGTCAGCCTTCCAGTGGTCGATGGCCTGGGACATGTCGAGTACCTCGGCGTGGCCGATAGCTTCGTCTAGGGTGCGGAAGCCCAGCTGGGCCAGGTATTCGCGCACCTCTTCGGCGATGAACTCGAAGAAGTTGACCACGTGGTCTGCCTGGCCGGTGAAGCGGGCGCGCAGGTCGGGGTTCTGGGTAGCGACGCCCACGGGGCAGGTGTCCAGGTGGCACTTGCGCATCATGATGCAGCCTTCGACGACCAGGGGTGCGGTAGCGAAGCCGTATTCTTCGGCGCCCAGCAGGGCGGCAATGATGACGTCGCGGCCGGTCTTGAGCTGGCCGTCCGCCTGTACCACCACGCGGTCGCGCAGGCCGTTGATCATGAGGGTCTGCTGGGCTTCAGCTAGGCCAAGCTCCCAGGGGGCACCTGCGTGCTTGAGGGAGTTGAGCGGGGCTGCGCCGGTGCCGCCGTCGTGGCCCGAGATGAGCACGACGTCCGCCTTAGCCTTGGTGACGCCTGCGGCCACGGTGCCGATACCGATTTCGGACACCAGCTTGACGTGGACGCGGGCGGACGGGTTAGCCCGCTTGCAGTCGTAGATGAGCTGGGCGAGGTCCTCGATGGAGTAGATATCGTGGTGGGGCGGGGGCGAAATCAGGGAGACCCCGGGGGTGGAGTGGCGGGTCTTGGCCACCCAGGGGTAGACCTTCTGGGCCATGAGCTGGCCACCCTCACCGGGCTTAGCGCCCTGGGCCATCTTGATCTGGATGTCGTCGGCGTTGGTCAGGTAGAGGGAGGTGACGCCGAAGCGGCCGGAGGCTACCTGCTTGATGGCGGATCGACGTTCAGGGTCGAGCAGACGGTCGACGTCCTCGCCACCCTCGCCGGTGTTGGACTTAGCACCCAGGCGGTTCATGGCGATCGCCAGGGTCTCGTGGGCTTCCTTGGAGATGGAGCCGTAGCTCATAGCACCGGTGGAGAAGCGCTTGACAATCTCGCTGACGGGCTCGACCTCGTCGATGGAGATGGGGGTGCGGTCTTCGGTGAAGGTGAAGAGGCCGCGCAGGGTCATCAGGTCCTTGGCCTGGTCATCGACTAGCTTAGTGTAGGACTTGAAGATGTCGTAGCGACGGGTCTTGGTCGAGTGCTGCAGACGGAAGATGGTCTGGGGGTTGAAGAGATGGGGCGGGCCCTCGCGGCGCCAGTCGTACTCACCGCCGGTTTCCAGGGCGCGGTAGGGTACGGAGACGCCGTCGTCGGGGTAGGCGTCGTGGTGGCGCTTGCAGGTTTCAGCTTCGATGACGTCCAGGCCCACGCCGTCCATCTGGGAGTGGGTGCCGGTGAAGAACTGGTCAACGACCTGCTGGGAGAGGCCAAGGGCCTCGAAGGTCTGCGCACCGCAGTAGGAGGAGACGGTGGAGATACCCATCTTGGACATAATCTTCTGCAGGCCCTTACCCAGAGCCTTGATCAGGTTGTAGACCGCTTCGGACTCGGTCACACCGGTGATTTCACCCTGGGCTACCAGCTCTTCAACTGATTCCATGGCCAGGTAGGGGTTGACTGCCGAGGCGCCGTAGCCAATCAGGGTGGCAACGTGGTGGACCTCGCGCACATCGCCCGCTTCAACAATCAGAGCGACCTTGGTGCGGGTAGCTGAGCGCAGCAGGTGGTGGTGGACGGCGCTGGTCAGCAGCAGGGACGGGATGGGCGCCCAGGCGCCGTTGGAGTTACGGTCTGAAAGAATCAGGAACTGCACGCCGCGTTCAACCGCGGCAGAAACCTTTTCGCAGATTTCAGCGATACGGGCGCGCAGGGCTTCTTCTCCCCCGTGAGCCGGGTAGAGGCCGCTGACCTTGAGGGCGGCGGGCATGCCGTCCTCGTCCTCGATGTGGGCAATCTTATCGAGTTCGTCGTTATTGATGACGGGGAAGTTAAGCCCCACGTGCTGGACCTTGACGCGGCCGTTACGCAGCAGGTTGCCGTCGGCACCGATAGAGGTCTTGAGGCTGGTCACCAGCTCTTCACGGATGGAGTCCAGCGGCGGGTTGGTCACCTGGGCAAAGGACTGCACAAAGTAGTCAAAGAGTAGGCGGTGGCGGGTGGAGAGCACCGCAATGGGGGTATCGGTACCCATGGCGTAGATGGGCTCAGCGCCAGTCTCAGCCATCGGGGCGAGAATCTTCCGCAGCTCTTCTTCGGTGTAGCCGAAGGTCTGCTGACGCTTGAGAATCGACTTGCGGGAGGCGCGGATGTGCTCACGCTCGGGCAGATCGGCCAGGTCAACGATGTTCTCATCGGCCCACTGCTTCCAGGGCTGCGCGGCAGCAACAGTTGCCTTAACCTCTTCGTCGGGCACCAGGCGTCCTGCCTTGGTGTCAACGAAGAACATCTTGCCGGGCGACACGCGGCCCTTCTCAACGATCTTCTCTTCGGGCATGTCGACCACGCCGACCTCAGAAGCCAGAATGACCAGGCCCTCGTCGGTGACCCAGTAGCGGCCGGGGCGCAGACCGTTGCGGTCCAGCACGGAGCCGACGTTATCGCCGTCCGTAAAAGCAATGGCGGCGGGGCCGTCCCAGGGCTCCATGAGGGAGGAATGGTAGCGGTAGAAGGCGCGGCGGTCCTCGTCCATGGTTTCGTGGTTTTCCCAGGCCTCGGGAACCATCATCATCAGTACCTGGGCAGCCGAACGGCCCGAGAGCATGAGCAGTTCAGCAACTTCGTCGAAGCTCTGGGAGTCAGAGGCACCCACCGAGCAAATCGGGAAGAGCTCTTCGGGGTTGCGGCCCAGAACCGGGGACTTGAGCTGGGACTGGCGAGCGCGCATCCAGTTGCGGTTGCCCTTGACCGTGTTGATTTCGCCGTTGTGGGCGATGGTGCGGAAGGGCTGGGCCAGGGGCCAGGAGGGGAAGGTGTTGGTCGAGAAACGCGAGTGGACGATCGCCAGCTTGGTGGCAAAACGCGGGTCGGAGAGATCCGGGTAGAAGGGTTCAAGCTGCGCGGTGGTCAGCATGCCCTTGTAAACGATGGTGCGCGATGAGAAGGAGGGGAAGTAGACACCGAGTTTGTGCTGGGCCCGCTTGCGCACGCGGAAGGCCTTCTGGTCGAGCTGGCGGCGCTCTGAATCTTCGTCCAGGTTGATGACGGGGATGTGGCCGGTGAAGGGGGCGTTGACGGCGTCCAGATCTTCGCCGGAGGCTTCAGCGATGAACATCTGCACGAAGTAGGGCATGACCTCGCGGGCAGCCTTACCGACGATATCGGCCTTGACCGGCACCTCGCGCCAGCCGAGCACGCGCAGGCCCTCGCGCTGGGCAATCTGGGTCAGGCCCTCTTTGAGCTCCTCGGCGTTCTCACCACCGGTGGGTAGGTAGGCGGTACCCACGGCGTACTTGCCGAGTTCGGGCAGGTCGAAGTCCACGACCTCGCGCAGGAAGGCATCGGGAATCTGCAGCAGAATACCGGCGCCGTCGCCGGTGCCCTCGTCCGCGCCCACAGCACCGCGGTGCTCCAGACGGCGCAGGGCTGTCAGTGCGTGATCGACGATGTCGTGGCCGGGGGTGCCGCGCAGGGTGGCAATCATGGCCAGGCCACAGGCGTCCTTTTCATTCTCAGGGCTGTAGAGGCCGGTGGCCTCGGGAATGGAGGCAAAGGTGGTGAAGGGTGAAGGGGCGTGCCCGAGGGTGTGGGGGTCCTGGGTGAAGGTCTTATCGGCGTGGTCTGCGCTGCCGAGCGTGGTGTGACTCATGTGGGCCGTTCCTACTTACGTTGGGCTCTGGTGCCGATGGAGTGGGCTAAACGGCTGGCGCACGGGAGCTGATGGCACAGGACGCCTGCGGTTTAGCCGCTCCCTTGCAGCACAAGATGTCGGTGGTCGCCTCGCTGTGACGATGGAGCGTGTGGTGACTCAAGGACGCCTGGGTGGGGGCCTGAGCCTACGGTTCGCCTCGCATTCGGGTAGGTGCGAGGGTCATCGTCCATCAGTCTCTAGAGACTTCGTTACGTATGTGTAAATTTATACGCCCCTGCGTGTAAAGATTCAACAGGCAGCTGGGCGTTACACGGATGGGATTGGGGTCGCTCCCCTACTAGATACGTTCTTTGTCTAGAAATTGAGCCCGTGTGACCTAGGAAAAACCAGATTAGGTCATGAATATTTTGCGTAATTATTCACAGGGCGACGTTACGCAGCGGCGGTAAATTGAAACAGACTCGAAACTTTGAATCTTGATATATGAGATAAATATTTCATATAGAGATTAGAAAAGTGGGGCCCTGGAAAGCTCCAGAGCCCCACTCGGCCGGTAGGCGATTTAGCGGGTTGCCCCCGTAAAGTCGAGCACCATGCGTCCGTTAATTAAGCCAGCGTGCATTTCGTCAAAGATTGCCTGGGCATCTTCGACCGGGCGCAGCTGAACCACGGGCTTGACGCGCCCCTGGGCGCCAAATTCGAAGGCCTCGGCGAGATCCTGACGGGTACCCACCAGGGAACCCTGCACCTTAATGCCGTCGAGCACCAGGCGGGGGATGTTGAGGTCCATGGACTCGGTGGGCAGACCTACGGCGACCACGGTGCCCCCGGCGCGTACAGAGTCAACGGCCTGGTTGAAGGCGGCCTTAGCCACGGCGGTGACGACAGCTACGTGGGCACCAGCGCCGCCGGTGGTGTTCTTGATTTCTTCTACAACGTCTTCAACGTTTTTGGCGTTGATGACTACATCTGCACCGCTGTCCTTAGCCAGTAGCAGCTTATCTTCATTGAGATCAACGGCAATAACCTGGGCACCAAAGACGTTCTTGGCATACTGCACAGAGAGGTTGCCCAGGCCGCCAGCACCAAAGCAGACAATCCACTGACCGGGGCGCACGCCGCTTTCCTTCACAGCCTTGTAGGTGGTCACACCCGCACAGGTAATAGAGGTTGCCTCGACCGGGTCGAGGGCATCAGGGACCTTAACGGTGTAGTCAGCGTAGAGCAGGGTATATTCACTCATGCCACCGTCGGCGGTGTAGCCAGCGTTGATGACGGAGCGGCAGAAGGTTTCGCGGCCGTCTGTGCAGTATTCGCAGTGGCCGCAACCCTTGAAGAACCAGGGAACGCAGACACGGTCGCCCACCTTAAGGTGCTCAACGCCGGGGCCCACTTCGGTGATAATGCCAACGCCCTCATGACCCAGAATACGGCCGGGCTTTTCACCGAAATCGCTGGCTGCCACATGCAGGTCGGTGTGGCAAATACCTGAGTATTCAATCTTGGCAAGCACCTGCCCGTGCCCTACTTCGGGTACGGGGACGTCCTTGATGTCTACGGTTCCATCGAGGCGGTCAGAAACAACAACGGCTTTCATGGTGGCCATGTGATAGCTCCTTACAAAATAAACCTATTAGAGTGTTGTGGCTCACTTAAAGACTAGGTGTTTAGTGTGGCTACGCACCAGGGCTCTAGGATTTTTTCTGCTCTGTTACGGCGCAAACTGCACTAAGAGCGACAAAGAGAGATGTACTGCCATTGGCAGCACCTGATAGCTACACTAGAGCCATGAGTGACCAGACATCCCCGGCAGAGCTCTCTACCCAACGCGCCACCTGGGCAGACCTCCCCCGTTCCGTACAGGCGTGGGTTGAGAAAGAGCTAGGCAGCCCCGTAATAGGCGCCGAGTCGCAAAGCGGCGGGTACAGCCTGGGCACCGCCGACCGCCTAGTGACCGCAAGCGGGCGCAGGGCTTTCCTCAAGGCTGTTGACGCTAGCCTCCACCCTCACACGGCTAACCTGCACCGGCAGGAGGGCCGCATCACCGCGTCCTTCCCCAGCAGCACCCCGACCCCGGCCGTCCTTGCTACCCGCGATTTTTCAGGGGCGGACGGCGCAGGCTGGGTTGCCCTGCTTCTGGAAGATATCGAGGGGCGGCACCCGGAAAGCCCCTGGCAGAAGGAGGAACTGGCCGCTGTTTTTCGGGCCTTAGAGAGCATGAGCCGGGTTCCGGTCGACCCAAGCCTAAGCCTCCCGACTACCGAAGCCGACCTGACCGAGGAACTCATCTTCTGGCACAAACTCGCTCAGGGTGTAACTCTGGAGCACCTGGCCTATGTTCAGGCCACTGATCCCTACCAGCAGCTAGTGCAGCTACTGCCCTTTATCAATCTGAAGGCCTCCGAGTTTGCCGCCTTTGCAGACAAGCATCTGGTTGCCCATCTGACAGGGAGCTCCTATGTGCACACCGATTTGCGGGGTGACAACATTCTGATTCGTCCCACCGGCGAGGCCGTTTTGATTGACTGGCCTTGGGCAACGGTGGGTAACACCCACATTGACTGGGCCTCGGTGGCAACTGATGCTCTGATTGCTGACCCCGAGCTGACTCTCGCTGAGGTATACGAGCTGATGCCGGCATCCGGGCGCCCTGCGCTCGAGTTCCTGCAGGCTACTGTTGTCGCCTTGGCGGGCTACTATCTCTACGCTTCGATGCAGAAGCCCAGTAACTCTACGAACTCGTCATTGGTGAGCATGCGGGCCCACCGCGCGTCCGCCCTGCTCACCAGGCTGGCCCAGGGCAAAAAGTAATCCGCACTTATTCTGATTTACCCGCAACTAGTTGCGGACTTTTCAGAATAAGTGCGGATCAGGTTCTAGTGTGTAGGTGCTATTCACCATCGCCCAGAATACTCGCATACGAGTTATGTGTAGGTAGGTCTTTTCCGTCTAGTGCAGAAACTGCCATTGTTACTCGCTCGTCTCTAGTCACACCTAAAGATTCATTAATTTGCTGTGGGCACTGAAGCTGATAACTAGCAATAGACGTACCATCTTCGTATGAAAGATCGACAGTAAAGCCGGTGCCCTCTTCGCCACCACACTGAGCACTAATAGAATACGCCCTGCCCTGCCCAAGGGAGAGGGTTATTTCTGAACGGTCAAAACCTTTAGTCATTGGAGTCCACGCATAAGCATCCGCAGGTGGTTCCAGACTCACTGCATCATCCCCGGATTCAGACGCGGAACAACCAGACAGGAGCATCATTCCCGCCAGCCCAAGCATTTGTAAGCGCTGTCGCTTCATATCTAGACACCACCTCTTTCACATCTACTGGCATTCGTTGACGCGATTATATAATATTTACCTCTACCCTACCTTTTGATAAGCAAGCATATCAATTTATTAAGGGGAAAAAGACCCTACCTCTTCTCTCTTCACCCCGAGATAATCTGTAGGGTCAAGAGAAAAAGAGTAGGGTCTTAGCCAGCTGCCGCAGGTGGTAACCCCGAGAGACATACCAGACTGGCCCAGGGCAAAAAGTAATCCGCATTTATTCTGATGTACCCGCAACTAGTTGCGGACTTTTCAGAATAAGTGCGGATCAGACGCCCTGGTTAGGCGTTACCACCGCGAGCTAGGTTTCGGTTAAAACCAGCAGCTGCGAACGGAAGTGCTGCCACTAGCCCCATGAGTGCCGTGAACCAGGTGAAATCTACCTCAGCCATTGACGCAAGTACATATACAGCACCATTGACGGCACAACCATATATCAGCAGTGCCACCGCAGCTTCAACAGGGTTACCAGGTAGCCAGGAATCGAAGTTTCCACGGCGATTTGCACCATCTGATTGTTCAAATTCAACCTTTACCCGGTGGTGCAGAGCCAAGAACGCCAGTGCGACACCACACCAGGCTCCGAACAAAACCGTTAGCCCAGGCTCGAAAAATCGCGAAGAAAATACTGTTCCAAGCGAGGCAAGCAGCCCGTAACTTGCCAACGCGCACAGGGCAGAAGACAGTAGATACGCCGGAACCGTTGTGAGATTTGGGAAAGATGAATACTTCATGTTTACCTCCTCTTTGAAGCTGACTACCTCTACCCTACCTTTTAATAAGTAGACGTATCAACTTGTTACTGCCTCAGGGCAAAAAGTAATCCGCACTTATTCTGATGTACCCGCAACTAGTTGCGGACTTTTCAGAATAAGTGCGGATTAGTTTCGTGGAGGGCGCTAGGCTCGGGTACCTACGCTAGGTGCCGGAGCGGACGGACGCCGGGGCGGGCTCGTCCGCGCTAGGCTCGTCTGCGTTAGGCACGACAGCGCCCTGCCTATAGGCACCCGGGAGCTCACCGCGTCTGCGCGCTCGTAGACCCATCAGGGCAAACATGACGATGCCCAGCAAGAAGATAGAACCAGAAGTCCACACGTGAATACGCACGCCCAGCAGCATCTCAGCGGTGTCGATGCGCAAGAAAGTCTCAATCATGAGACGGCCAAAACCATACCAGACAACGTAGGTCCAGAAGGTCTGGCCCAGCTGGAAAATGCCGCGGCGGCCCAGGGCAATCAGCAGGGCCGCACCCACCAGGTTCCACAGGGACTCATAGAGAAAAGTTGGGTGAAAGAGCGTGCCCGCCGGGTACTGGTCGGGGAAGTTGGGCGATGTGGCCGAAATTTCCAGGCCCCAGGGCAGGGTGGTGGGCTTGCCGAAGAGCTCCTGGTTAAACCAGTTGCCCCAGCGGCCCATAGCCTGGGCGATCATGATGCCGGGGGCGGCGGCGTCCGCGAACTTAGCTAGCGAAATGCCGTAGCGGCGGCAGGCGTACCAGGCACCCAGGCCACCGACCGAGATCGCGCCCATGATGCCGATACCGCCCTCCCAAATCTTGAAGATATCAAGCGGGTCAGCACCCTCACCGAAGTAGGAGCCCGGGTCGGTAATCAGCACGTGGTAGAGGCGGGCACCGATGATGCCGGAGGGAATGGCCCACATGGCAACGTCCCAGACCCTCTCGGGGCCCTCGCCCCAGGCGGCCCAGCGGCGGCCGGTCAGCCACATGCACACCACGATACCCGCCAATATGCAGAGGGCATAGAAGTGGATGGTCAGGGGGCCCAGCTCAATGGTTGAGACGGACGGCGAGGGGATAGATGCAAGAACAGTTGAAGTCACAGCCCCTACCCTACTCGCGGCCGGCCAGCTGGCGGGTCAGGGCTCCCACAGCGGACGGGCCGCCCTCAGCCAGGGCCCTCACCAGGGCAGTACCCACAATCACGCCGTCGGCGTAGGCACCGATTTCTTCAACGTGCTCGCGCTTAGACACACCCAGGCCCACGCAGGCAGCGGGGGCACCGGCAGCACGCAGGTCAGCTACCAGGGTCTCTGCGGCGGTGTTCACCGAGGAGCGGGCACCGGTTACACCCATGACAGAGACAGCGTAGACAAAGCCACTCGAAGCCTTCGAAATCAGGGCTAGACGCTCAGGGCTGGATGAGATAGCTGCCAGGAAGATGCGATCCAGGCCGTGCTTCTCGGACGCTTCAAACCAGTCAGCGGCCTCATCGGGAACCAGGTCGGGGGTAATCAGGCCCGCGCCACCGGCTGCAGCCAGCTCTTCGGCAAACCGGTCGACACCGCGGCGCAGCACGGGGTTCCAGTAGGTCATCACCAGTACCACGGCATCGGTAGCGGCGGTAATCTCGCGGACCGCACGGAAGAGGTCGTCGGTGCGGAAGCCCTTCTCAATGGCCTCAACGGTGGCCCGCTGAATCACGGGGCCGTCCATGACCGGGTCTGAGTAGGGCAGGCCCAGCTCGATAATGTCGACCCCGTTCCGGCCCATCTCAATCGCAGCCTCGATAGACTCATCAACGCTGGGGTAGCCCACCGGCAGATAGCCGATGAGGGCAGCACGCCCCTCAGCCTTGCACTCGGCAAGGCGGGCGGCCAGCTTGGAGTTGGGGTTGGGGGCGGGGAAGCTACCCTTGCGCACGGAGTAGCGGGTTTCGTCCTGAAAATCGATGTGGCTCATTAGGCACCCTTGCTTTCGGTCTGTGCGGTCGTATCGTTCTGCGAGGCGGTTTCCGCCGCCGCTTCCTTGTTCCCCACGTTCAGGCTGGTCGAGGGAATAGCTTTGCCCAGACCAAACCACTTGAGGGCGGTTTCCATGTCCTTATCCCCTCGGCCGGAGAGGCAGACAATCATGGACTTCTCGTGAGCGGTGGCGGGATCCGCGTCCGCCCATTCCCTAGCAACGCGCAGGGCCCCTGCGAGCGCGTGGGCCGATTCGAGGGCGGGGATGATGCCTTCGGTGCGGCAGAGTAGGCGCAGGGCGTCCATGGCTTCGGTGTCGGTGACGGCCTGGTAGTCTACACGGCCGATGTCTGAGAGGTAGGCGTGTTCGGGGCCGACTCCGGGGTAGTCGAGGCCCGCTGAGATGGAGTGGGACTCGATGGTCTGGCCGTCCTCGTCCTGCATGAGGTAGGTGATGGCACCGTGGAGCATGCCGGGGCGGCCCAGGTTGATGGTGGCTGCGTGGCGGTCGGTATCGATCCCGTCGCCACCGGCTTCGAAGCCGTAGATTTTGACGTCGGCGTCGTCGAGGAAGGCGTGGAAGAGGCCGATGGCGTTGGAGCCGCCGCCGACGCAGGCTGCGATGCCGGTGGGCAGGGTGCCGGTGGCTTCGAGGAACTGTTCGCGGGCTTCGGTGCCGATGGCGTCGTGGAAGTAGCGCACCATGGCGGGGAAGGGGTGGGCACCTGCTGCGGTGCCGAGTAGGTAGTGGGTGGTGTCGACGTTGGATACCCAGTCGCGCAGGGCCTCGTTGATGGCGTCTTTGAGGGTGCGGGAGCCGGTTTGCACGGCGATGACGGTTGCGCCCAGCAGCTGCATGCGGGCGACGTTCAGGGCCTGACGTTCGGTATCTTCTTCGCCCATGTAGACCACGCATTCCATGCCGAAGAGGGCGGCTGCGGTGGCGGTGGCGACCCCGTGCTGGCCTGCGCCGGTTTCGGCGATCAGGCGGGTCTTGCCCATGCGCTTCGCCAGCAGGGCCTGGCCGATGACGTTGTTGATTTTGTGGGACCCGGTGTGGTTGAGGTCTTCGCGCTTGAGGAAGAAGCGCACTCCCCCGGCTTCGGCAGAAAGGCGGGGAACCTCGGTCAGCAAGGAGGGGCGGTTGGAGTATTCGGCTGACAGGCGGCGGAATTCGTCGATGAAGTCGGGGTCGAGTTTGGCCTTTTCAAAGGTTTCTTCGAGCTCGTCCATGGCGGCGATCAGGGATTCTGCCATGTAGCGCCCGCCGTACTGCCCAAAGTAGGGGCCGGGAGCATTTTTAAGGCTCTGGCCCGAGGCCAGGAATTGATCTGCGAGGGTTTCAGTCATGGGATTTCCCTTCGGTGGGCTGGACTTAAAGTTTTTGGATGAGGGGCGGACGCCTGGGCCCGGCTCTCTCGGGGCGCGGCAGGCGCGGTGCGGGGTAAGCAGGTGTGGGGTTAGGCTGGCTGGGAGCCCAGCCAGGTCTGCCGGGCCTGGGCACCGGCGGCGCGGAAGTCGCGCAGGGTCTCGGTGGGGGTGCCTGATTTTACGAGGGCCTCACCCACCAGCACGGCCTTGGCGCCGTGTGAGGCGTAGTCGGCGACGTCCTCGGGGCTGGCAACGCCGGATTCAGCCACGATGACGGCGTCCGCAGGTAACAGGGGGGCTAGCTTGCTGAAGTTGGCGTTATCGACTTCGAGGGTCTTGAGGTTGCGCACGTTCACGCCCACAATACGGGCGCCCACTGCAACAGCCCGCTCGATTTCTTCGGGGGTGTGGGTTTCGACCAGGGCGTTCATGCCGAGTTCGTGGGTGAGGTCGAGGAAGCGGCGCAGGGTGTCGTCGTCGAGTGCGGCAACGATGAGCAGGACCAGGTCGGCACCGTGGGCGCGGGCCTCCCAGATTTGGTACTCGTCGACGGTGAAGTCCTTGCGTAGAACCGGGATGCTAACGGCTGCGCGGACGGCGTCAAGGTCAGCCAGGGTTCCCTTGAAGCGGCGCTCTTCTGTGAGCACAGAGATGGCGGCCGCTCCCCCGGCCTGGTAGGCGGCGGCCAACTGGGCGGGGTCGGGGATATCGGAGAGGGCGCCCTTAGACGGTGAGGACCGCTTGACCTCTGAAATAATTTCAACACTGCCAACTTCGGCACCGCGCAGGGCAGCTAGGGCATCAAGCGCAGGAGCCTGGGCGGCGGCGCGCTGCTTGAGCTCCTCCAGTGGCAGGGCGGCGCGGCGGGTTTCGAGGTCTTCGCGGACGCCTAGGATGATGTCATCAAGTACGGTCATGGTGCCCCTTGGTGCTGGTGCGCGGACGGCGCAGGTTGGGTTGGTGCTGCCCCTCTAGTATCGCTCAGGTGGCTGAACGTTTGCCAGACGGGTTCACCGGGTGAGAACACATGTGAAGAAAAGGTAAGGGGCACCTCGCGCCTGTGCGGGGTGCCCCTTCTCTAACCTCACCCGGGCGGGTCTGGGTTTTAGTGGTGGTACTTGGTGTGCCTACCGCCCTGGCCGTAGCCTGCTGAGCGCAGCACGATACCGGCAACAACGCCGATAGCGATGATGGCAACGCCGACAACGAAGATGGGGGTGTTTGAGATGCAGAAGCCGACGGCGCCGATGATTGCGCCGACAATCATGATGATAACCATAGCCCATGAGGCGGTGGTATTGCCGTGGTTGTTGTAGGGCAGGTCGGGGACCATCTCAACGGTCTGCTGTGCCATGTGAGTCTCCTTGTAGTGTGTGGGCGTGCGCTTGCCGGTGTATGGGGTGCCGAGCACACGGGTGCTTATCTCTATCTTAGAAGATAGCGGGCTCTTTGGCCCAGTTTAGGCACCCGTGTGCCTTTTTATTTCCGTACGACGGAGAACTAGGCGAGGCGGCCGGTGACGCTTTCAGCCGCCGCCAGCAGTTCGCCGTTGGCAACCAGTTCGACGGTCTGTTCGATTTCGGGTGAGAGGAAGCGGTCGGGGCCGGGGCCAGCGACGTCCTTACGCAGGCGCTCAATCACAGCGGCGGTTGCCGGTGAGGGAGTCTGCGGGGCGCGCAGGTCGATACCGCGGGCTGCGGTCAGGATTTCGATGGCCAGGACGCGGGTGAGCCCGTCCACCGCCTTGCGCAGCTTGCGGGCAGCCGACCAGCCCATGGAGACGTGGTCCTCCTGCATAGCCGAGGAAGGAATGGAGTCGGCCGAGGCAGGCACAGCCAGGCGCTTGAGCTCAGAGACAATCGCGGCCTGGGTGTACTGGGCGATCATGTGGCCCGAGTCCACGCCGGGGTCGTCGGCCAGGAAGGGCGGCAGGCCGCGGTTACGGGCAACATCAAGGAAGCGGTCGGTGCGGCGCTCCGAGATGGAGGCAGCATCGGCCACGGCGATGGCCAGAAAGTCCAGCACGTAGGCGACCGGGGCGCCGTGGAAGTTACCGTTGGATTCCACACGGCCGTCCAGGGTCACCACGGGGTTATCGACCGCCGATGCCAGCTCACGCAGGGCAACAGTGCGGGCGTGCTCGATGGTGTCGCGCACAGCCCCGGCGACCTGGGGCGCGCAGCGCAGGGAGTAGGCGTCCTGCACGTAGGTGGTCACGTTCTCGGCGTGGTGCTGGATAATGCCGGAACCCTCCAGCACCTTCTTCATGTTGGCAGCCGCTGCCCCCTGACCGGGGTGGGGGCGCAGCTCATGCAGTTCGGGGGCAAAGACGCGGTCGGTCCCAGCAAGACCCTCCACGCTCATGGCCGCAGCGATATCGGCGAGCTTGACCAGGGCGTCCAGGTCGGTCAGGGCCATCACCAGCATGCCCAGCATGCCGTCGGTGCCGTTGATGAGGGCCAGGCCCTCTTTCTCAGCCAGTTCAACCGGGGTCAGCCCGAACTTCTCAAAGGCCTCAGCGGTCTCATAGAGCTGGCCGTCGGCGTACCGCACCTGCCCTTCACCAATGATGGCCAGGGCGCAGTGCGACAGGGGCGCCAGGTCGCCGGAGCAGCCCAGCGAACCGTACTCGCGCACCACCGGGGTAAGCCCGGCGGAAAGCATATCGGCGTAGGCCTGGGCAACGACGGGGCGGACGCCGGTGCGACCTGTTGCCAGGGTTGAAAGGCGCAGGAGCATGAGGGCTCGAATTACTTCGGTTTCGAGCTCGGGGCCAGAGCCTGCGGCGTGGGAGCGAATCAGGCCGCGCTGCAGGGCCTTGCGCATCTCAAGGGGGATGTGCTTGTTGGCTAGGGCGCCGAAGCCGGTGGAGACGCCGTAGACGGGGGTGTCGGAGTTGGCGAGGTCGCGGATGCGCTGGCTAGATTTTTCGATTTCGGCCAGGGCTTCGTCGCTGATGGTGACGGCCGCGCCGTGGCGGGCAACTGCGATCAGGTCGGCGAAGCTCACGGGCCCGATGCCGACGGTGACGGTGGTGGTCATGGTTTTCTCCTTTGAAAGTGTATGCAGGCTCGCAGCGAGCACGAGCCCGTAGAACCTATAGAGTTTTACTCCGGCAGAGGCATGTGCCGGGTCAGGACGGTGTGAATCAGGCGGGCGGCAGTTTTGGCGGTGCGTCCGTCGATGTCGAGGGAGGGGTTGAGTTCGGCCACGTCGAAGGCGGCGAGCTTGCCCGAAGCGGCAACCCTACTCATGATGCGGTTGATGATAGCTGGGTCAACGCCGAGTGCGGCGGGGGCGCTGACGCCGGGGGCAACGGCCGCTGGCAGGACATCCAGATCCAGGGTCAGGTAGATCAGGTCGACGTTTGCGGTGAAGACCTCAACGAACTTGTCGATGGCTTGCAGGTTGCCCCAGTGGGTTTCTTCATCGAGCAGGTAGTGAACTCCTGACCGGGCCGCTGCGTCGAAGAGTACCTGGGTGTTGGCTGCCTCAGAGATGCCCACGACCGCGTAGATCAGTTCGGTGCCTGCCCCTTCTTCCTCGGCGAGCGCCTGGCTGAAGGGGGTTCCGCTGGTGGGTTCGTCCGCTTCGCGCAGGTCGAAGTGGGCGTCGAGGTTGAGGATGCCGATGCGCGCGGTCCTACCCTGCCCCCGGTGGTTTTTTCTGCGGGCGGACGCCGCTAGCCCCTTGTAGGTGCCGTAGGCGACTTCGTGCCCGCCGCCGAGTACCACGGGCAGGGAGCCTTCGTCGATGGTGGCGGTGACGGCTTCTGCTAACCTGTGGTGGCCGCCGACGAGGTCTCGGTTGATCACAACAACGTCACCGGCGTCCCCCAGGACGAGGTCGGGGCGGCGCTTACCAGAGGCGCCCTGGGCCAGTGCCAGGGTACCTAGGGCAGAGCGCAGGGCGGTGGGCCCCTCGGCGGCGCCGGTGCGTCCCTGGTTACGGCGCACCCCCTCATCGGAGGCAAAGCCGATGAAGAGGGCGTCTGGCTTCTGAGTGAGCTGGGCAAGCGGTTGCACGGCCTGGAAGAGCCTGCGGTGTTCGGCTCCGGGCCCGTCGTCGCGTCCGCTCCATGCCGGGGCGGCCCGGTCGGTTACTGCCTGGATCACTAGTTGTCCTCCTCGTTCAGGGGTACGACGGTTTGCCCGTCCTTCCAGACACCTGCAACCAGGGGCACGCCGGGGCGGTAGGCCAGGTGCAGGTGGTTGGGGGCTTCCAGGGCGAGGACGTCGGCGCGGGCTCCCACGGTGATGGCACCGATATCGGTGCGCCCCAAGGCGGCTGCTCCCCCGGCGGTTGCCGCCCAGACAGCTTCGTCGGGGCTCATGTGCAGATCCCGTACGGCCAGGGCAATACAGAAGGGGATGGAGGTGGTGAAGGAGGTACCGGGGTTGCAGTCAGCCCCCAGCGCCACCGTTGCCCCGGCGTCCAGCAGACGGCGGGCGTCGGGGTAGGTGCCCCGGGTTGAAAAATCTGCCCCGGGCAGCACGGTAGCCACCGTGGAGCTGTTAGCCAGGGCGTCAACGTCCGCGTCCGTCAGGTAGACCACATGGTCCACGCTGGCAGCGCCCAGCTCAACGGCCAGCTGCACACCGGCCCCGTAGGTCAGCTGGTTCCCGTGCACGCGCGCCTTCAAACCGGCAGCGGTACCGGCCTGCAACACGGCCCGCGACTCATCTTCGCTAAAGGCCCCGCGCTCGCAGAATACGTCAATCCATGAGGCGTAGGGGGCACATTCCGGGATCATGGTGTCAACCACCATCTGCACGTACTCATCGTGCTTATCCCGGTACTCCGGCGGAGCCACATGGGCGGCCAGCAGGGTGACCTCGTCGGTGCAGGCCGCAGCGACCTGCACCGATTTCAGTTCAGATTCAGCCGACTGGCCGTAGCCGGTCTTCACCTCAATCGTGGTCGCCCCGGCCCGGGTGTACTCCTGCATGAGTGAGCGGGTGTTGAGTTCCAGCTCAGCTGCACTTGCAGCCCGGGTAGCCTCGATGGTGGTGCGGATGCCACCGGCTTCGTACGGTTTGCCTTCCATGCGGGCGGCGAACTCGTGCGAGCGATCCCCTGCAAAAACCAGGTGGGAGTGGGATTCCACGAAGCCCGGCAGCACGGCACGCCCGCCCACATCAATGCAGCGGTCGGACGCCGGCGCCTGGCTGGCTGCGCCAACCCAGATGATTCGGCCCTGCTCTACCACGAAGGCGGCGTTTTCGAGTACGCCGAGGGGCCCGCGGTCCAGGGTGGGGTCATTGGTGACCAGTGACCCGATGTTGGTAAAGAGACGGCTGGTCATGGCTAGCGGTTTTCCTGCATGGGAATACGGACCCCGCGCTCAGCCGCAACCTGCTGGGCGTACTCGTAGCCGGCGTCCGCGTGGCGAATCACGCCCATGCCGGGGTCGTTGGTCAGTACGCGCTCCAGCTTGGCAGCAGCCAGCTCAGAGCCGTCAGCGATGCAGACCTGGCCCGCATGGATGGAGCGGCCCATACCCACGCCGCCGCCATGGTGGATGGATACCCAGGACGCACCCGATGAGGTGTTCACCAGGGCATTAAGCAGGGGCCAGTCGGCAACAGCGTCGGTGCCGTCCTTCATACCCTCGGTCTCGCGGTAGGGGGAGGCCACCGAACCGGAATCCAGGTGGTCACGGCCAATGGCGATAGGGGCAGAGAGCTCGCCGCTAGCTACCATCTCGTTGAACTTGAGACCTGCCTTGTGGCGCTCGCCGTAGCCCAGCCAGCAGATACGGGCGGGCAGGCCCTCGTAGGCGACCTTCTCACCGGCCATGGTGATCCAGCGCTTGAGGTGCTCGTTCTCGGGGAAGAGTTCGAGAATGGCCTGGTCGGTCTTCTTGATATCTTCGGGGTCGCCAGAGAGGGCGCACCAGCGGAAGGGGCCCAGGCCCTCTTCGAAGAGGGGGCGGATGTAGGCGGGTACGAAGCCGGGGAAGTCAAAGGCGCGCTGGTAGCCTGCCTTGCGGGCCTCATCACGGATGGAGTTGCCGTAGTCGAAGACCTCAGCACCGGCGTCCATAAAGCCAACCATTGCCTCAACGTGGGCTGCCATGGCCTCGCGGGAGCGCTTGGTGAAGAGTTCGGGGTCGCGGGCAGCTTCTGCCTTCCAGTCCTCGAAGGTGACCTCGGTGGGCAGGTAGCTGAGCGGGTCGTGGGCGCTGGTCTGGTCAGTGACGATGTCGATGGGGGCCTTGCGGCGCAGTAGCTCGGGGAAGATCTCGGCAGCATTGCCGACCACCCCGATGGACAGGGGCTTCTTGGCGTCGCGGGCCTCGATGGCGAGTTCTAGGGCGTGGTCGAGGTCACGGGCCTTGATATCCAGGTACTTGTGGTCGATGCGGCGGTCAACGCGGGACTCGTCAACGTCTACGCAAATAGCCACGCCCTCGTTCATGGTCACAGCTAGGGGCTGGGCACCGCCCATACCGCCAAGGCCAGCGGTGAGGGTAATGGTTCCAGCCAGGGTGCCGCCAAAGCGCTTGCGGGCTACCGCACCGAAGGTCTCGTAGGTGCCCTGCAGAATACCCTGGGTGCCAATGTAGATCCAGGAGCCCGCGGTCATCTGGCCGTACATCATCAGCCCTTCGGCTTCGAGCTTGCGGAAGTGCTCCCAGTTGGCCCAGTCGCCGACCAGATTGGAGTTGGCCAGTAGCACGCGCGGGGCCCATTCGTTGGTGCGGAAGACACCCACGGGCTTGCCGGACTGCACCAGCATGGTCTCATCGCTCTTGAGGGTCTTGAGGGTGGCGACGATAGCGTCAAAGGCCTCCCAGGAGCGGGCTGCGCGGCCGGTGCCGCCGTAAACCACCAGGTTATCGGGATGCTCGGCGACCTCGGGGTCGAGGTTGTTCATGAGCATGCGCAGGGCGCCTTCCTGCTGCCAGCCAAGGGTATTGAGTTCTGAACCGCGAGGGGCGCGGACGGGGCGGGGGCCGCTGGTGGCCATATCTACTCCTTTGTACATGATGGTCTGCTCTTCCCAGCTTTTGATTCTTTGCTTTTACCTGATCGCACCGGGGCGGTACAGTGGGAAGATGAAGAAGGTCACATACCTATCTTCTTGTATATACAACTGGTTGTCAATGGAGTAGGCATGGAAAAAATTACCGACTTGTCCCAGCAGTTCGCTGATCACAAGGCCGCAAAAACCCCCGCCTACCAGCTGCTCAAAACCATCATCACCGAGCAGATCAACAGAGGCCACTGGGCAGCGGGCGAAAGCATCCCCTCAGAAAACGAGCTCGCTAGCGCCCTGGGGCTCTCCCGCATGACCATCAACCGAGCTATCCGCGAGATGACGCTTGAGGGCCTGCTCGTGCGCACCCGCGGGGTCGGCACCTTTGTGGCCGAGCACAAGAACCCCTCTGCCCTGCTGGAGGTGCGCAACATTGCCGATGAAATCACCGAACGCGGCCACACCCACAGCAGTAAAGTACTCACCCTCGAAGAGATACCGGCAACCCAGGCCCAGCGCCGCCTAGCCCCCGAACTGGGCGAGAGGGTCTTCCACAGCGTGCTGGTCCACTACGATGACGGGCTGCCCATCCAGCGTGAAGAACGCTACGTCAACGCCGCAGCCATACCCGACTATCTAGAGCAGGACTTCACCAGCATCACCCCCAACTTTTACCTGGGGCAGTGCGCCCCTATCACCCGGGGCACGCACACCGTCGAAGCGGTGCTACCCACCAGCTCACAGGCGTCCGACCTGCAGATCAGCCCCACCGAACCCTGCCTGCGCCTGCTGCGCAGCACCTGGTCAGGCGATGAGCTCATCAGCCAGGTAGTGCTGCTGCATCCCGGCTCCCGCAGCCGCCTAGAGGGTTCTTTCGGCCTGTAAACCCCCTCTAGATACAGCAAAGCCGCAGCCCGCTATCGCAGCGGGTCTGCGGCTTTAGACGTCCTGCCCCTCTTACAGGGTCGGGTCCTTCCCCTCGCTCAGGGAGTCCCAGGCGTCGATTTCGTCCGTTTCTTCGGCAGAAGCCATACGGGCTGCCCGGGCAGCTGACCGGTCGTACTTGCGCCCGGTCTTCCAGTGGGAGGTAGCAACAAAGGCCCACACACCGGCCAGGGCAACCAGCACACCGCACACGGTCGCCAGCAGGGGCATGGCGGTCACCGCGTAGGAGTTAGCCGGGGCGTTAGTACCGGTCATCGCGCTGACCTGGGCCATAGAAGCAGCCTGCGGGTCGGCGTTCACGCCAAAGGCAGCTACCGCCAGGCCCAGCCCCACACCCACCAGCAAGAGGGCCAGCACCTTCCGGAGCTTAGGCCCTGCAATCCGCAGGGCAACCGACGCCACCAGGGCAACCAGGGCCAGGGCAGAGACAGTGGAACCGGCGTCCGCCCCCGAGATATCCAGGGTGGAGGTCGAAACGACCGTGCTGACCTCGGCGCGAATCCAGGTCGGCAAAGTGGTAAGGAAGGCGGCAGCAGAAACAGCCATGGCCCCCAGCAGCACGCGGGCAGGTTTAGCCCAGCCCGGCACCGGGCGCGCGGTAGCAACCTCAGCAGGCTGGGCCTGTGACTCGCTCATCTAGTCAATCACCTCGGTCGACAGGGGCGCCAGGCCCGACGCGGTGAGCACGGCGCGCAGCGGGGCAGCTGCCTTATTCACGGTTTCCTGGGCTTCAGAAGCGGGCACCGAGTCCATAACGATACCGGCACCAGCCTGCACGTAGGCGCGTCCGCTCTTGAGCACCGCCGTGCGGATGGCAATTGCCATATCCATGTTGCCCGCAAAGTCGAAGTAGCCGCAGACCCCGCTGTAAACACCGCGGGCGCTCACCTCGTACTCATCGAGTAGCTGCATGGCGCGGGGCTTGGGCGCGCCAGAGAGGGTGCCTGCGGGGAAGGCTACGCGCAGCACGTCGTAGGCGTTCATGCCCTCGGCCAGCTGGGCCTGCACCTCGGATGAGATGTGCATGATGTGGCTGAAGCGCTCGATTTCCATGAACTGGGTGACGTTGACACTGCCGGGTACCGCGATGCGGGAGAGGTCGTTGCGGGCCAGGTCGATGAGCATAAGGTGCTCGGAGCGTTCTTTTTCGTCGGCAAGCAGCTCTTCGGCCAGGGCCAGATCTTCTTCGCGGGTGGCTCCGCGCGGACGGGACCCGGCGATGGGGTGGGTGGTGGCGGTGCCGTTTTTGAGGGTGACCAGGGCTTCGGGGGAAGAGCCGACAATCTGGAAGGGCTCGCCGTCTTCGGTGGATTCGAAGTTGAAGAGGTACATGTAGGGCGAGGGGTTGGACTGGCGTAGCACCCGGTAGACATCCAGGGCGCTGGCGCGGTTTTCTGCCTCGAAGCGGCGGGAGATTACAATCTGGAAGACGTCGCCGTCGATGATATTTTTCTTGGACTTCTCAATGGCGTCCAAGAAGCCCTGCTCCGCCCAGGTGTGCTTGACCTGCGCTACCTGCGCCTCGATATCCGCTGTGCCGGTGAGGGTTGAGACCGACTCGGGGGCGGGCTGGGCGAGCTTATCCATCATGGCGTAGACGCGGGAGAGCGCGTCGGCGTAGGCGGCGTCGATGTTGTCGTCAGTGCCGTTGAAGTTGATGGCGTTGGCGATGAGGGTGACGGTGCCGTCGGAGTTATCGTGCACGGCCATGTCGGAGACGATGTTCAGGGCGAACTCGGGTAGGTTGACATCGTCCGCCGGGCCGCCGGGTAGTTTCTCCCAGCGGCGCACGACGTCCCAGCCCATGTAGCCGACCAGGCCGCTGGTGAGCGGGGGCAGGTTATCGAGGGGCTCGGTGTGCAGCATCTCCAGGGTCTCGCGGATAGCCTCAACGGGGTCGCCCTCGGTGGGTGCGCCGGAGGGGGTGAGCCCCTGCCACACAATCTGCCCGTTCTTGGTGGTGAGGGTTGAGCGGCTGGAGGCACCGATAAAGGAGTAGCGTGACCACTGCTTCTGCTCGTTAGCTGATTCCAGCAGGAAGGTGCCGGGGGCGGGTGCGCCGTCGGCGGCGACCAGGGCCCGGTAGATGCCGATGGGGGTCATGGCGTCTGCGAGAACCTTGACGCGCACGGGAATGACGCGGCGGCTGGTAGCTAGTTCACGGAACTCTTCTAGGGTCGGTTCGACGATTCCCAAGTCGTGCATGGTTTCCTCTGGTTGTGGTGTGTCTGGGGAGCTATTCGGGGCGGACGCCGGTTGCGGCAGGCAGCTGTCCGCCGGCTTGGAAGCAGGTGGTGGTTCCGGTATGGCAGGCTGCCCCTACCTGGTCGGCCTCGATGAGCAGGGCGTCGCCGTCGCAATCGATGCTGACGCTTTTGACGTACTGGTAGTGGCCGCTGGTGTCGCCCTTGCGCCAGTATTCCTGGCGGGAGCGGGACCAGAAGGTGACCCGCCCTTCGGTGAGGGTGCGGCGTAGGGCTTCGTCGTTCATCCAGCCGAGCATGAGCACATCGCGGGTGTCGTACTGCTGAATAATTGCGGCGAACAGGCCGTGCTCATCGCGCTTGAGGCGGGTGGCGATATCGGCGGGCATGGAAGCGCCCTCGGTGGCGCTGGGTGCTGGTGTACTCACCCTTCTATCCTAGCTGATGGTGGTAGCGGGGCTGGGGCAGCTCTCAGCATCTGGCTAAGAGCTGGGGCTGGTGCTTGTAGGGCTGGTGCCTGCGCTGGGCAACCCGTCGCTCGGGTTTAGACTGGGCGTATGACTTCTTCTGCCCTTGTTACCTCAGAACGCACCGCCCTACTAGATGCTCTCGCTGCTGCGGGGCCGTCCGCCCCTACCCTCTGCGAGGGCTGGGAAACCCGCCATCTGGCAGCCCACCTGCTGCTGCGGGAGTCCAAGCCGACGCTGGCAGCCGGCGTGGTAGGCGGGCCGCTGGAAGCCCGCACCGAGCGTCACACCAACCAGCTCGCCGATGAGCTGACCGGCCAGCGCCGCTACGAGAAGGCCCTGCGCGATTTTGAGGCGCTGCCGGGTTACCTGCACATGCGCACGCGCTTCCCGGGTCTGGACGAGGCAATGAACCTGGTCGAGTATTTTGTGCATACCGAGGACGTCCGCCGCGCCTCTCTCGCTGACGGCGAGCAGCCTGCCCCGCGAGAGCTGGCTGAGGGCGTGCAGGAGAAGATGTGGAAGGTGCTGCGGGCGCGTGCTCGCCTGATGGTCGGGAAGAGGTACCCTCAGGGGCTGGTGCTGGAAGCTCCGGGCTACTCCCCTGCTGTTCATACTGTGATTGCTCCGCCTGCTGGCCAGGTTGCAACTGTGCTAACCGGCGAGCCGGGCGAACTGGTGCTCTACCTGTTCGGGCGCGAGGCCGCGGCCCGGGTTGAGGTGAGCTAAAGACCTAATAAAGGGAGGAATGAGACCGATTCTTTAAGGCTGGGCAGGGGCGCGCTTGATGGAGCCCAGCAGATTCCGAGCGCGCGAGGAAATGAATCTGCGGGCGGAATAGGCGCAAGCCTGACCCTCATGCCTTGCCTGTGAGTTGGTCTCAAAGTTCTATGCAACTAACCATGATATTCGAGGGCTCAAAGCCAGCTTCAGCCCATACTCTGCCAGGGCAGATACGGCCTTTCACTACGTATGAAGTGCCTGTTCTGGCTCAGCTCTACTTTGACAGCTACCCGCAGGGCACGGTGGAAGATGTAGCTGAAGCTGAAACCGATATTTCTGCTGCCCTTCGGGGAGATTATGGAACCTTTCTTCCACAAGCCAACCTGGTGTATGTGGTCGATGGGCAGATTTTGGGCTGTGTGATGACGGTTGATTCACCGCCCTGGGACGATGTGAGCGATTTGTTCTTCATCATTGATGTGTTCGTTCACCCCAAGGTACGGGGCACCGGCGTAGGAAGAGCTCTCATGCAAGCTGCCCTTACTAGCCTTCCTGTGCATAGGCCTGTAGGCCTGCGCGTGGAGAGCGATAATGAGCCTGCCTATGCTCTCTACAGGTCGCTGGGGTTCAAAGAAGTCACGTCGGGTAGATAGACGGGGTTATCCAGTTGCAAGCAGCTAAGAGCCCTTGCCCCCAGACTAGGGACCAGAAAACTCCCAATAGTATGTGTGCACCACAAGGATTTTGGGAGGAATCTGGTCCCTTGTTGCTACATAGCCTCTGCAGCCAGGTAGCCCGGCAGCCACATCGCTTCCCAGGCCGGGGCCTCGGCAGCCAGCACGGTACCTTCCCGGTTAGGAGCCTGGGTTGCCAGGCAATACGCGGAGGCGTCAGCGGTCCGCACCAGGTAACCGTACTCGACCATTTCCCGACGCATAAAGGCATAGTCCTGCCAGAGGGCGGCCAAGATCTCGTTGACCTGCTTCTCGGTGTAGGTGCGACCCGACTCAAAATAGGTCACAAGGTGCAGCAGCAGGTGGGCGCGGGTGCGGCGTTTGGAGGGCCAGGAGGTCAGGCGTCCGCCCTGCAGAAAACGGTCAACGACTGTGCGGTGTTCTGCATAGGCTTGTTCGCGGGGATCGGTCAGGACGTCGGTTGTCGGCCTGGTCTTGAGCAGGGCTGCTCGTGCGGTGGTGTAGTTCTCACCGGTTTCTTCCATGCGGGCGCGCACGAGCTTTTTGAAGTTTGATTGGGCAGTCACGGGTATCGACTTTCTTCGCACTCTAGCTGCGGTATCAATCGACGGTTCGGTGGTGCCTGCCCCGGCCACGGTATGCCGGTGCAACCCGAGAATTTTCTTCCCTTCGCGCTGGAGGCCTGCTTGCTAGAGTCACAGGGGCAAAGCGCTGGGCGGTGGGTGACGCCACACACCTTTATATCACAGTTGCTCCCGAATGTAACCGAAAATGCCATCTGCACGTTCTTTGCTCGCGCAGATGGCATTTTCGATTACATTCAATGAGCGGACGGACGCCCGCCCCGGCTTGGCGGGGCTCCTCCCCTTGTCTGGTAGGAGCTCTTAAACCTTCTGCCATTCAGTAGGCAAGACACATGAGCTGCACTTCGTCTTCCCAGCCTGCCCCTTGAGTATTATTAGTTTTATCGGGGTAAAAGCTCTGCCTAGTGGCTAGGGCTTTTATTCGGAGCCATTAGTTTGCCAATGTTGAGGGGCTTGTGTGTCTTCTTTGAACTATTCGCAGTTCATTTGGAATGTGGCTGATGTTTTGCGCGGTACCTATAAGCAGCATCAGTACGGTCAGATTATTTTGCCTTTCACGGTGTTGGCGCGTCTTGATGCGGTGCTTGAGCCGACTAAGCAGGCTGTTTTAGAGGCAGCAGATGGTTATGTGATCGATACGATTCCTCCGGCTATGCTTTCTGCCCGCGCGGGTCACGATTACAGTTTCTATAACCTCTCCCAGCACAATCTTAAGACGGTTGCGAATGACCCCGATACACTTGAGCAGAATCTGCGTTCTTACATTAACCAGTTCAGTGAGAACGTGCGCGATATTTTTGAGAAGTATAAGTTCGAAGACACCATTGCAGACCTTGCTGCCCATAACCTGCTGTTTCAGGTGATTCAGCATTTCTTGCGGGTGAATCTGCACCCTGATCAGGTGAGCAATGAGCAGATGGGCAATATCTTTGAGGAGCTGATTCGCAAGTTCGCTGAGGCTTCGAATGAGACTGCTGGTGAGCACTTTACCCCGCGTGAGGTTATTGAGCTCATGGTTAACCTGCTGCTGGCTGATGATGAAGACCTGCGCACTGATTACATTGCCCGGTCGGTTTATGACCCTACGGCAGGCACCGGTGGTATGCTGTCGGTGGCTGACGATAAGATTCACCAGCTGAACCCCACCGCCGATGTGAGCCTGCTAGGCCAGGAGCTCAACCCTGAGTCTTATGCGATTTGTAAGGCAGACATGGTGGTGAAGGGCCAGGACGTCGATAACATCGCTCTTGGCAACACGCTCACTGACCCGGCTTTTGAAAACCGTACCTTCCACTATGGTCTGAGCAACCCGCCCTTTGGCGTGGATTGGAAGGGCGCTAAGGCTGTGGTTGAGGCTGAGCATAAGAACCAGGGTTTTGCGGGCCGTTTTGGTGCTGGCCTGCCCCGTGTGTCTGATGGTTCGCTCCTTTTCTTGCAGCACCTGATTTCTAAGCTCAATGAGCCGACGGTTGCTAGTAATGGTGTTGCCCAGGTGGGTGGCCGTGGTGCCATTGTTTTGAATGGTTCTCCCCTGTTTACGGGTGGCGCTGGGTCTGGTGAGTCGAATATCCGTAAGTGGGTTTTGGATCAGGATTACCTTGAGGCGATTATTGGCCTGCCTACTGACATGTTCTATAACACGGGTATTTCTACCTATATTTGGGTGTTGAATAAGCAGAAGAAGGCTGAGCGTAGGGGTAAGGTTCAGCTGATTGACGCGACGAATATGTTTGAGAAGATGCGTAAGTCGGTGGGGTCTAAGCGTAAGCGGTTGAGTGAGGAGCAGATTGCTGAGATTACTCGCTTGTACGCTGCTTTTGACGCTGCGGATGATAAGCGTTCTAAGGTTTTTGATCGTGAGGAGTTTATGTACCGCACGATTACGGTGGAGCGCCCTTTGCGGTTGAATTGGGGTTTTACTGCTGAGCGGGTGGAGCGTTTGTTGGCTTCTAAGGAGTTTGGCAGGCTCAAGCTGGCTGAGGGTGAGGACGCCGCTGTGCGGGCTTCTCTCGCTGCTTTGGCTGAGAGCAAGGCGGGTGCCGTTGGTGGTGATATGGCTGGGGTGAAGGCTGAGCTGTTGCAGGTGTTTGCGGACGCCGGCGCCCTGGTGAAGCCTGCGGCTTTGGCTAAGCTGGTGGATGAGTTGGCTGAGCGCGATGCAACCGCCGAGGTGGTAATGAAGGCTAAGAAGCCGGTGGCTGACGCTAGCCTGCGTGATACTGAGAATGTGCCCTGGGGCGAGGATATTCACGAGTACCTGGAACGTGAGGTCAAGCCTTTTGTGCCTGACGCCTGGATTGATGAGTCTAAGACTAAGGAGGGCGCGGAGATTCCTTTTACCCGCCACTTCTACGAGTACGTTCCACCGCGCTCCCTGGAGGAGATTGACCGAGACCTCAACGAGGTGCTGGGCCGAATCAAGAAGAGGCTGGAAGAGGTGCTTGGTTAATGAGTAAAGAAGTACCTTTTAAGGTTCGCTGGCTTTCTGGTGGTGTACCTGATCATTGGCAAATTGTTGAGCCTCGTAGAATCTTCAAGTTGGTCAAGGAACCAGAACGCCCTGGCGATATCCATCTGACGCCTTCACAGAAGTATGGTGTTTTGCCGCAAGAAGAATACATGAAGATTACTGGTGCAAGGGTTGTTCAGAATCTTTCCGGAACTCAGATGCAACATGTTGAGCCTGGCGATTTCATCAGCCATTTACGTACTTTTCAGGGCGGCCTAGAACTAGCCACAATGCCGGGGAAGGTTAGTCCTGCATATACCGTTTTGCGTCCGACTGAAGCCGTTTATCCTGGGTTTTTCAAGCATGTTTTGAAATCTCCTGGCTATATTTCTCAGATAGCATCTGTTACTGACCAGCTTAGAGACGGCCAAACTATGCGGTATAACGAATTCAATTTGACATGGCTACCGTTGCCACCGCTTGATGAGCAAAAGAAAATAGCAGATGAGCTTGACCGTGAACTGACAGAGATTGATGAGTTCATCGCCGACCAATATCGATTACTTAATCTTATTGACGAAAAATTCCAAATTCAACTTGAACACCTTTTTACTGAAAACTGCGATTATTGGATTCCACTGAAACGACTAGGCATCACAAAGAAAAGTGGTTTTAGCGCCAATGGAGCTGAGCGCGCAGCTGATATTAATTCAGAGATAGGAGTATTAAAAACAGGATCGGTAACTAAAGGTGAATTCCTACCAAGCGAGAACAAACTGGTTGATGACCCTGCCGAGATAGAAAAACTGCAAACTGCTGTAGAAAAAGGTTCCCTAATTGTAAATCGCGCCAATACAAAAGACTTAGTCGGTTCCATCAGCTATACAGATAAGAGCTATCAGAATCTTTTTATTTCAGATTTACTTTGGTCAATTTCTATACAAAACATAGACCCAAGAATTATTTACTTTTATTCCAAAACCCAATACTATCGGAGACAAATTGCAAAAATTCACACAGGCACCAGCTCAACAATGCAAAAAATAAGTTATGAAAATTTTAAGGATATCCAAATTCCGCTGCTATCTTCAGCCAACGAAGATGTAGTGCTAAATCAGTTCAAAGACCTCCATTTCACAAAAAATAAATTGATTTCTGAGATAAATTCATCGATTTTCCTCTTAAAAAACAAAAAATCTAGTTTAATAGTTAGGTCAATAAAATTTTGAAATCATATTACCATCTCAACCAAGGTTCAAATGTCTTAGAAAACTTGGAAGAAGATACAGCTAAACAAAAAATCTCTTTATTCTTAAAAGAAATACTACGAAAGAAGGAAAATTTATCTATATTTATAGGCTCGGGGTGTTCCTCAGGTTGCGTTCCAATGATGGGTCAAACAATTCGTAAACTTCGGACTGATTCAGATATCGATAATATCATTACAAGATATTCCAAAGAGATTCTTGGAATTGTGGAACCAGAAAATCCCAGCAAATTGTATAACGAAGATTTTTCCGATATTGAGTCCCTTCTGAATTGGATTCAGACTGGCATCTCATACCTAGGAAAGCCTGATAAAGATGAGTTATTTGAGATATTAACTAAAATTAAATCTGGATTCATACAAACGATACCTACTCAAAACGATTCTACCTATGATACCGATGCCAGAAAATGCAATAAACATAGCACAAATCATACGATGAATTTATATGAAGAATTCTATCGAATTTTATTCTCTTATAGAAATAATATAGATCCTAAAATTTCTGTTTTTTCGACAAATTACGATTTATTTAATGAGTATGCTCTTGAACGCAATAATATCTTATATACAACTGGCTTCTCAACAGGGTTAGATAAAATATTCGATATAAACAATTTTCATTATAGATTAGTTGATGACACGAATAGATACAAGGATAAATGGCAACCTACAAATAAATCCGCAAATCTATACAAAATCCATGGATCAATAAACTGGAATTTCGACTCGGTCAAATCGAAGGTAGTGCAGGTTGGTTCGGATAGTCATATATCGGATTCAAACTTGATTGCAATTTATCCCACCGCTATGAAACATCATGAGACGGCTCAGCACCCATATTCCGAACTATTTCGTGAATTTTCAATCCAGCTTCAACGTCCGAACAGCACCTTGGTGGTTATGGGATATGGTTTTCCAGATGAACATATTAACAATATTATTGCACAGAATATTCCAAATGAAGATTTCAATCTAATAATTTTTGGCAACTATGAAGAATCTAAATGCCGCGATTTTTATAATTCTTATTCAAAATTTAATAATATCCATCTTATTGGCGGCCAGTTTTCTGGTTCTGGCTCCAAAATAAATTACTTTGACTCTATCATCGACTTTCTTAAGAATTAGAATCGGCATGAATAACAAAATAGGAAGAATCATTGAAGTATCCAACTCAGTTATTAGAGTTGAAATCGAGGATTTAAAAAATTTACACTATAACCACAATGGGAATTCGTATACGTCAAAAGGTATTAATGAATATATATCGATTGATGGGAAATTCGGTGATGTATTTATATATCAAACCGTACGCGCTGAAGATAATGAAAAACTACTTTCTCAAACTGAAAATTCAAAAATTAAAAACAGTGGAATCTTTACCTGTATTCCCATTGGAATAATTTCAAATTCTGAAATAAAATTCAATCTCTATTATTATCCTTTTTTAAATGATGAAGTTTATTTAACTACATTTGAACAGCTTGATACTATATTTTCCTCTCATACCTTAGATAAAGGTATTATTTTTGGTAATACTTTGGATGGTTTTATGCCTTCCATTGGTCTAGAAGAATATCTTACTAGACATACCGCGGTACTAGGAAACACTGGTTCTGGCAAATCAACAACTATTAGAAAATCTCTTGAAGAAGTGAGCAGGCTAAACCCATCAAACGTCTGTTTTCATATACTTGATATCCACGGAGAATACGAGCCTATTGGTGAAATTGATTATAAAAAGTTTGAAATACAAAACGACTATAAGATTTTAATAAAATCATTAAATTTAGATGACTGGAGCAACTTGTTTAAACCTTCAGAGCAAGTTCAGTACCCGATACTTCAGTTATCGCTCAAGCTAGCTAACTTAATTTCAACATATCCTTGGTTTCGGGAGTGGATGTATCTTTACTTAAGTTACTCTTTGTTCACCAAAGTACAAACTGATGTGGTTGGAAAAAGATCTAAAATCGGTAAACTTATCACTGCGCATAACCTCATTTCTAGTAATCCAATTAATATAGCTAATTACAGCGTTCAGTATGGCAACTTTCCAAACGAACAAGCTCAAAACAATTTTCTTGATTGTTTGAAATCTGGTATGTCTATTTTATGGAAAGATAGCGGAAACTATCCGGAATCCTCTTTTAACCACCTTATTGATTTATCTGACTACTCTGCAGATACGTTTAATGAATTATTCGAGGCGCTTGAATTTTCATATTTAGTAGAGGAAGCAAAAGGAAATAGTCAGTCCCGCGCATACTCAGCAAGCCTAGAAACACGAATTAAAACTACTTCAATTCGTTACAAATCACTATTTACATCAGATGAGAAAGAGGTACAGGATACCACTCCGGATAGATTTATTATTTACAATGTGGAAAGCCTAGACGACGATTTACTGCTTTTCTTTACAAGCTATCTAATCAATAATCAATTCGAGGCTCAGCAATCAATTTCACCAGATGATAGGAATATCCATGTGTTTCTACTCGAAGAAGCACATAGATATATATCAAAAAATCTAGAGATAACTTCACAACAACAACTCAATCTGTTCAAGAGAGTTGCAAGAGAAGGAAGAAAGTTTGGCTGCTTTATCCATATATCTTCGCAGCGTCCAAGTGAGCTTTCTTCAACGGTTTTATCTCAATGTAATAATTTCATTATTCACAGAGTGAAAAATAGTAGAGATTTAGAATATATATCATCCACAATTCCTTATTTAACTAAAAATCAAACTGACAGAATCTCTTATCTCCCAACCGGAACAGCACTTTTTGTTGGGGATTTATTCCCTATCCCACTAGAAATTTCAGTTTCTGATTCAAGGCTGTTTAACGATACCAAGTCACCATTGATTAAATATCGATGAATACTAGGAATAAATATATGCCCCGCACCCATCTCGAACGTCCTCTCCAGCAAGACATCTGCGCCCACCTGGCCGCTCACGGGTGGGTGCACTCCCCCAACTCCTCAGGCTACGACGCCCAGCGCGCCCTCTACCCCGCCGACGTCCTCACCTGGCTGCAAACCAGCGACCCCAAAAACTACGCCACCCTCATCAAACCCGGCACTAACCCCACCGAGCGGCAAGCCCAAGAAAACCGCTTACTCGACCGGCTCGTCACCAAACTCGCATCCCCAGAAGAACAAGGCGGCGGAACCCTCAACGTCCTGCGCAAAGGCTTCAGCGTACCCGGCGCACGCCGCCCCTTCCACCTACTCGCCTACCCACCCCAAGACAACCGCAACCCCGAACTCACCGCCCTCTACCACAAAAACATCCTGCGCGTCGTCGAAGAAGTCCGCTACAACCCAACAGACGAAACCGCCCGCATCGACCTCGTGCTCTTCATCAACGGCCTACCCGTAGCCACCATCGAACTCAAAAGCGAATACACCCAAACCCTCCAAATCGCTATAGACCAATACCGCACCGACCGCGATCCAAAATCCTCACCCCTGCTCCAAGAACACCGCGGCGCCCTCGTCCACTTCGCCCTCTCCCAAGACGAAATCGCCATGACCACCAAACTGGCAGGGAAAGCAACCAACTTCCTCCCCTTCAACCGCGGAGCCAACGGCGGAGCAGGCAACCCCATCATCGACGGCAAACTCGCCACCAGCTACTTCTGGGAAGAAATCCTCGAGCCCAACACCTGGATCACCATCCTCACCAAATTTATCTACACCAACCACCAAAAAATTACCGACCCCCTCACCGGCAAAACCACCCACAAAAGCCACATCAGATTCCCCCGCTACCACCAGTGGCGAGCCGTCACCAAACTCGTGCAAGCAGCCCGCACCGAAGGAGCCGGGCAAAAATACCTGGTGCAGCACTCGGCGGGCTCCGGCAAAACCGACTCCATCGCCTGGACAGCCCACCGGCTCTCCAACCTCCATACCCCAGAGGGCGAGCGCGTCTTTGACTCCGTCATCGTCATCGCCGACCGGCAGGTGCTCGACCAGCAGCTCCAAGACGCCATCGACCAGCTCGTCACCACCGCCGGCACCTTCCAGCCCATTACGCGCGGCAACGGCGATTCCAAATCTAAGCAGCTCGTCGAAGCGCTGACCACCGGCGTGCCCATCATCGGCGTCACCCTGCAAACCTTCCCCTTCGCCCTGGCAGAAATGACGAAGGAGGGCGGCCAGCTCGCCGGTAAGCACTTTGCGATTATTGCGGACGAGGCGCACTCCTCCCAGTCGGGTAAGGCAACCGATTCCATCAAGGAAATGCTCAACACCGAGATTGACGCCGGTATCGAAGAGTCAGACCCCGAAGCTGACCAGGTGGCCCTGACCAAGATGGCCCAGCGAGTGGTTGGGGAGGGCCACCAGGTGTCCTTCTTTGCCTTCACCGCAACGCCCAAGGCTAAAACCCTGGAGGTCTTTGGCCGACGGGCCGACGGCACCGGCCCCCATGAGCCCTTCGACCTCTACCCCATGAAGCAGGCCATTGAAGAGGGCTTCATTCTTGACGTGCTCAAGAACTACACCACCTACCAGATGGCAGCCAAAATCGCCCAGAAGAACGAGGACAGCGGGGCAGATGAAGAAATCGACATCCGCAAGGGCACCAAGAGCCTCATCAACTTTGTGGAGCTGCACCCCACCAATGTTGCCTCCAAGGTAGCGGTGATTCTTGAGCACTTTGAGGGCCGGGTCAAGCAGGAACTCGGCGGTAAAGCCAAAGCCATGGTGGTGACGTCCTCACGTGCTGCTGCCGTGCGCTACCAGCGGGCTTTTGAAAAAGCTATCGCAGAGAGAGCCCTGCCCCTGAAGACGCTGGTTGCTTTCTCAGGTGAACTGCCCGACCCCGACGTTGAGGTAGTGCCCGGGGCTGATACACCCACCGTGACGGAAGCGTCCATGAACCCTGACCTCAAAGGCAGGAACCTAGCTGAGGTCTTCAACCAGGACGGCCAGCATATTCTGATCGTGGCCAACAAGTACCAGACCGGCTTTGACCAGCCCCTTCTGGTTGCCATGTATGTGGATAAGAAGCTCTCGGGCATCACCGCAGTGCAGACCCTCTCCCGACTTAACCGCCGTGCTGACGGTAAAGAGAACACCTATATTCTGGACTTCGTCAACGACCCCGAACAGATACGCGCCGCCTTCGCCGAGTACTACGAGGACGCTCGCATCGAGACCGAATCAGACCTCGACCTGGTTGCCAAACAGGTCGACAAGCTCGATGCGGCCGGTATCTACAAGCGGGCAGATGTGGAACAATTCTGGGAAAAGTGGGTTGCCCCCGGTGCCCGGCAGGTGTCCTTTGACTCCCTCATCTCCATACCCGTGCAGCGGTTTGTGACGCGCTGGCGGGCAGCGCAGGAAGGGGCTGACGGTTCTGCTGACCGAGCCGCCCTTGAGGTGCTACTGGAGTTCCGCTCAACCCTCGCCCAGTACGTGAAGTCCTACGCATTCTTCTCGCAAATCTTCAACTTCGGTGACCCCTACTACGAGAAACTCTCTGCCTTCGCTGACCTCCTCGGGCGCAAGCTGCGCCGCTTTACCCTCGATGAGGTGTCACCCGAGGTAGTGAACGTGGACGATATCGTGCTCACCCACTACCGCCTCGAAAAGCTGCGTGAAGAGGAAGACTTGAAGCTCTCGTCCTCGCAGGCGGCTGGTTTGCAGGGCATGACGGAGGCTGGCCTCGCCAGTATTCAGGAGCGCGAGCGCAAAGCCCGCTCTGAGCTGATTGAGAAGATTAATAAGTACTTTCACGGCCTTGATTTGAGTGACGAGCATCAGGTGGGCTTTGCTACTACCTTCGTGGCTGAGGCGGCCAAGGACGCCGGGCTCAAGCAAAGCGCCATGGCCAACACCAAGGTGGACTTCTACCACTCGAAGAATGTGCGCGTTGGCCTGGCGAATAAGCTCTGGGACTACAGCTCAGATACAGCTGACCTGATTGACCACGTACGCAAGCTGCCGGCGGAGCAGTTCGTGGAGTTCATGCTCGACATGGGCCTGTACGAACTGCTGCGGGGCGAGAAGGTGGAAGAACTGAGCCACTAGATTCGCATTTTCTGGGAAGCCAGAACAAGGTTAACGGCTGTGGCGTTCTCCCCTTCTTCTTCACAGAAAAGAGGGAGGGCGATAGGCTGTACATCAGAGAACGAATACATCATGCCTAGGATAGGAGGGTAGGAAATGACTATTAGCGCTGTGAATTCTGCGATGTATAGAGCAGTCAGAAAAGCTAAAAAGGCACTAAAGACCAGTAGCAAAACTACAACTCATCGCTCACACACCGAACATAAGCGTGGCACAGATGGGCTAACAGACGCAGAACGGAATATCTATGCTCTACAGGTAAAGTCTCTCCACAACAGCCTGCCCGTCAAAGACCTCGAAAAGGCATTTAGCCGTCTAGCTATAGAGAAACGCTAAAGCCCTTTAGGTTTTATTTTCGAAATTCAGCTGGGATAGGTAAGGCAAGCCAGGCTCACAGCGAAGCTGTTGGCTCGGGGCTGGCGTGAATCGCCTTGTGAGCGAAGCGAACCAGGCGAGAGGGTCGGCAGCGAGCGTGAGCCTGGTGCGCCTTACTCGTCCTCTCCTACCGTACTTCGTACCCCGCCGATTGGATTACTAGATCGGCCCTATAGTGCGTTTATGTAGGCTCAAAGGAATCTTGAGAACACTTCGAAGTTAAACTTGTACATCCGATGTACAAAATTTTGTACATCAGATGTACAAGTTGTTAAAAGTACTAGGTGGTTTAGCTAGTTCACCAAGGAAGCTCAGCACTGCCTTCGTCTAAAGGCTCTAGCCGAGCTTGCACAATGCTCTCACGTACTTCAGGGATAGAACTAAGGTAAAGAGTTTCCTGAGTTGCTAGCCAATCATCTTCAGTAGTCATCATCAAGATGGTTTCCTATCGTACTTCGTACCCCGCCGCTCGGATTGCGTCCTTCACTTCGCCGATGCTGACCTCGCCGAAGTGGAAGATAGAAGCGGCTAGGACGGCGTCCGCGCCTGCTTCGATGGCGGGTGGGAAGTGCTCGGTGGCGCCCGCGCCGCCCGAAGCAATCAGAGGAACAGTTACAACAGAGCGCACCGCGCGAATCATGGGCAGATCAAAACCGGCCTTGGTGCCGTCGGCGTCAATGGAGTTCAGTAGAATCTCGCCCACGCCACGCTCCTGGGCCTCAGCAACCCATTCAAGCAGGTCAAGCCCGGTGGATGTACGGCCACCGTGGGTGGTCACCTCGTAGCCGGAGGGAGTTGCGCTCGACTTCTTGGCATCCGCCGAGAGCACCAGCACCTGGGAGCCAAACCGCTCGGTGATCTCGTTGATCACCTCGGGCCGGGCAATAGCGGCAGTGTTGATAGAGGCCTTATCGGCGCCGGTGCGCAGCAGGCGGTCGACGTCCTCCACGGTGCGCACTCCCCCGCCCACGGTCAGCGGAATAAAGACCTGCTCAGCGGTCGACGACACCACATCGAAGGTGGTCTGGCGGTCAGAAGAAGAGGCGGTGACGTCCAGGAAGGTCAGCTCATCGGCGCCCTCAGCGTTGTAGCGCTTGGCGAGTTCTACCGGGTCGCCAGCGTCGCGCAGACCCTCAAACTTAACGCCCTTGACCACGCGGCCGGCGTCCACATCAAGACACGGAATAACACGAATGGCAACACCCACGGGCGCGCCCCCTTTCCTTGAAAGCAAAACTGAAGCGGCGGCGTCCGCCCATATCAGGGGCAAGGACGCCGCCGGGTAAAGTTACAGGCGCGCGGCCTGAATGGCGGTGACTAGGATGCCGCGGCCGCCGATGTCGTAGAGGGAATCCATGACCTTATTCGCTGCCTTGCGCGGCACCATGGAGCGCACGGCAACCCAGCCCTCGCGCGAGAGCGGCGAGATGGTCGGGGCTTCAAGGCCGGGGGTCAGGGTGGTGGCAGCCTTGAGGTTAGCCTCTTCGATGTTGTAGTCAATCATCACGTACTGGCGGGCAATCAGCACGCCCTGCAGGCGGCGCTGGAGGCGCTCAAGACCGGCGTGATCCTCAACGCCGGGGCGCTTAATCAGCAGGGCCTCGGAGCGCATAATCGGGTCGCCAAAAGGTTCCAGGCCGGCTGCGCGCATGGTGTTGCCGGTTTCCACGACGTCGGCGATGGCGTCCGCAACGCCCAAACGAATCGAGGACTCAATAGCACCATCCAGGCGCACCACCGACGCGTTGATACCGGAGCGTTCCAGGTAGTCGGTCAGCAGGCGCTTGTAGCTGGTGGCGATGCGCTTACCGTCAAGTTCAGACGGGTCGGTGTAGGTACCGGCGGGCCCGGCCAGGCGGAAGGTGGAGCGGGCAAAATCGAGCTTGAGTGCCTCCTCAGCGTGGGTGCCGGAGTCGAGCAGCAGGTCACGGCCGGTGATACCGACATCCAGGGTGCCCTCGCCCACGTACACGGCGATGTCGCGGGGGCGCAGGTAGAAAAATTCAACCTCGTTGTCCTGGTCAACGAGCACCAGCTCGCGGGAGTCGCGACGCTGGAGGTAGCCCGCTTCGGTCAGCATGGTGATGGCAGCCTGAGAGAGCATGCCCTTGTTGGGAACTGCAACGCGCAGCATAGGTTTTTCCTTTGCAGTGGTGGTTTAGAGGTACTTGTAGATATCTTCGGGAGTCAGTCCCTTGGCGATCATCATGCACTGCAAATGGTATATCAGTTGTGAAGCCTCTTCAGCGAACTCGGCGTCAGACTGGAATTCAGCGGCCATCCAGACTTCCGCTGCTTCTTCTACAATTTTCTTGCCGATAAAGTGCACGCCTTTGTCGAGTTCCGCAACGGTGCCGGAGCCCTCGGGGCGGGTTTCAGCCTTTTCGGTTAGCTCTGCGAATAGGGTTTCAAAGTTCTTCACGGTCTCTAGCGTACCGCTCTTTGAGGTGCTGGCGTTACCGGGCAGGTTTAGATTTCATCTTTCGGTCACGCGCGCAGGATGAGATGCGTGGACGGACGCCCGCCCCACCGCCCACGACAGGGCAGGAGGGCGGGCGTCCGCAATTTCTTGCAGGGGTGCTGTAAATCTTGTGACGGGTGCCTACCGGGAGGTCATGCCTAAGTCCTTGCGAAGCTCCTGGAGCTGAAAAACACGAGCCTCAGCATGCATTTCATTCACTAGGCGCTGTAGGTCATGAGAATCGACCGGGCGCATTTGTTTCAGTTCTTCAAGAGTTGTCATGGCGCTTCCTTGGGTACTCTTCATAGCGTTTCAAAGTTTTATGAGCCAGTCTTGAACGAAACTTACCTCGTTTGCTCGCTCTTGAGTAACGTCAGATTACTATAAATACGATCTATCAAATAGGTAAAGCCGAAGAATACGAGATTTATTGTAAGGAAACAAGGCGTCCCAGGCTCGCAGCGAAGCTGCTGGCTCGGGGCTGGCGTGAATCGCTTGTGAGCGTTAGCGAACCAGCGAGAGGGTCGGCAGCGAGCGCGAGCCTGGAGCGCCTTGAATGCAACTAAACCTTCTTGAGTGCCACCACGGTTTCCAGCGCCGCTGCCATGGCCTCGTAGCCCTTGTCTTCGTTGGAGCCGGGCAGGCCGGCACGGTCGATGCCCTGCTCTTCGGTGTCGCAGGTCAGCACACCAAACCCGACGGGGGTTTTGGTTTCTACAGATACCTTGGTCAGGCCGCTGGTGGCGGCGTCGCAGACGTAGTCAAAGTGCGGGGTTCCGCCGCGGATGACCACGCCCAGGGCGACGAGCCCATCGTACTTCTCGGCCAGGGTTGCGGCGGCTACCGGCAGTTCGAAGGTGCCGGGTACGCGCACGATGGTCGGTTCGATACCGGCGTCCGCGGCGGCGCGACGGGCACCGTCGAGCAGGCCGTCCATAATCTGGGTGTGCCAGGACGCCGCAATCACGGCGACCTTCAGACCTGCGGTGTCTGCGAGGTTGAGTTTGGGGGCGGGTGCCCCTGCTCCGCTCATGGTGTTCTCCTTAGGGTTGGGTTTTGATTGAGTGGTAAGGCACCACGGGCTCGCAGCGAAGCTGCTGGCTCGGCAGCGAAGCTGCTGGCTCGGCAGCGAAGCTGCTGGCTCGGCAGCGAGCGCAAGCCCGGGGGCCTAGGAAAGTCACTAGTAGTTGAGGATGTGGCGCATACGGTCGCGTTTGGTGGCGAGGTAGCGCTCGTTTTCGGGCCGGGGTGCAACAATATCGGGCACCAGCCCTGTCACCTGCACTCCCAGCTCGGTCAGGGCTTCCGCCTTGGCCGGGTTGTTGGTGAGTAGGCGGATGCGGGTCAGCCCGGCTGCTTTCAAGATGGCGGACGCCTGGGTGTAGTCCCGTGCGTCTGCGGGGAAGCCCAGGTGTAGGTTGGCGTCGAGGGTGTCGTCCCCGGCGTCTTGTAGGGCGTAGGCTCTCAGCTTGTTGACTAGGCCGATGCCTCGCCCTTCGTGCCCGCGCAGGTAGAGCACAGAACCGCCCAGCTCCTGTACGGTGGCGAGGGCTTTTTCTAGCTGGGGCCCGCAGTCACAACGGTAGGAGCCCAGCAGGTCGCCCGTGGCGCATTCGGAGTGGAGCCGAACCAGGTGGTCTTGCCCTTCCTGCGCAGGTGTGAGGGGGCGTCCGTCCGCGCCGACGGCGGTGGCGAGCATGTGCTCGGTGCCGTCGGCAAACTCGTAGGCAGATACGGCGAAGGTGCCGTGAGGGGTGGGTACCGGTACCGGCTCGCTGCTGGCTACCAGGGTGTTTTTATCGGTCATCGTCGCGCTCCTGCAGGTAGGTGACTAGATCAGCGATGGAGATCATGGGCATGTTGTGTTGGGTGGCGAAGGCTCGTAGGGCGTCGAAGCGCATCATGGTGCCGTCGTCGTTCACGATTTCAGAGATCACGCCGACCCCCGATAGGCCCGCGAGCAGGGAGAGCTCTACCGCTGCTTCGGTGTGGCCGGGGCGCTGGCGCACTCCCCCGTTGGCTGCCCGCAGGGGTAGGACGTGGCCGGGGCGGGTCAGGTCGCCAGCTGAGGACGCCGGGTTGGCAAGTACCTGCACGGTGTGGGCCCGGTCGGCGGCTGAGATGCCGGTGGTGAGGCCGTCGCGGGCGTCGCAGGTGACGGTGTAGGCGGTGCCCTTGGCGTCCTCGTTGACCTCAACCATGGGCGGCAGGTTCAGGGCATCTGCCCGGGAGGCGGTCATAGGGGCGCAGATGACGCCGGAAGTGTAGCGGATGGTGAAGCCCATGAGTTCAGGGGTAGCGTGTTCGGCGGCGAAGATGATGTCGCCTTCGTTTTCGCGGTCTTCGTCATCGACCATGATGACGGCCCCGCCCCGGGCAATTTCGGCAACTGCCCGGTCGATGGTGTCGAGGGCGGCGGCGCGGTGCTGGGTGCCACCGCCAGCGCTACCGGTGGGGGTAACACCCAGACCGGCTACCGACCCCGATACCGCCAGAATACGCTGCACGTACTTGGCGAGGGCGTCGGTTTCGAGGTTGACGGTGTCGCCAACAGTCAGCTCACCTAAGGTGGTGGCTTCTAGTGTTGCGGGGATCAGACCTACCTCGAACCAGTGGGCGTCGGCCTGGGGGTGGGATACGGCGGTGACGGTCAGCGACGCACCCGAAACAGTGATAGAGCCCTTCTCGGTCAGGTGGGCTGCCATATCTCGCGGCACGCGCACGCGCACGGTACGCCAGGATTCGTGGTCTTCAACCTTGACCACGGTACCGAGCCCGTCCACGTGGCCCTGCACGACGTGCCCGTCAAAGCGGCCGTCGGCTGGCATGCAGCGCTCAAGGTTGACGCGCGCGCCAGGGGCCAGCTGCCCCAGGTTGGTGCGGCGCAGGGTTTCACCCATCATGTCGGCGGCGAAGTAGCCGTCGGCAAGCTTGCGGGTGCGGGTCGCGGTCAGGCAGACGCCATTGACGGCCAGGGAGCCGCCGTGTTCCAGGTCGTCGATAATCGGGCCCGCCTTGATCGTCACAACGGCTGATTCGACCCGGCCCGAGCTATCGAGTACGGGTTCCAGAGATTCTACGGTGCCGACAGCGGCAATGATTCCGGTAAACATAGGAAGTCTTTCAAAACTTATGAGATTTTCTGTGGGATAGGAGGCGTGACAGGCTCACGCTCGCTGCCGACCCTCTCGCTGGTTCGCTAACGCTCACAAGCGATTCACGCCAGCCCCGAGCCAGCAGCTTCGCTGCGAGCCTGGGACGCCTCCCCAAATCTCTACGGAGCAGGCACAAACCGGGTGCGGACGTCCGTTCCCAAGGTTTGCACTGCCGGGTGGTGGGTGAGGTGGTCGAGCTGCCAGCGCCCCGCCTGGTCCAGGCTGGTGATTCCAAGGTCGCCCAGGGCTGGTTTTCCGGCGCCGAGCAGCAGGGGCGCTCGGTACCAGTAGAGTTCGTCGACCAGGTTGGTGCGGATGAGGGCGGTGATGAGGGTGGGGCCGCCTTCTACCATGAGGTGGCGCACTCCCCGTCCGTGTAGGTCGGTGAGCACGCTCGTGAGGTCGCGAGTTCGGTAGTGCAGGGCATTGCCCTGGTCTACGGCACGGGCCAGGTGGCTCCCCTCTAGCAAAGCACTTTCCCCCACCACCACGCGCAGGGGCTGGTGCTCGGCGAGCTGCCCGGTGCCCGTCCTTGCGGTGAGTTGGGGGTTATCGGCCTGTACGGTGCCGGTGCCGACCATGATGGCGTCGGCGCGGGCGCGCAGGGTGTGGCCGTCGGCGCGGGCTTCTTCCCCGGTGATCCATTGGCTTGTTCCGTCGGTGGCTGCGATGTAGCCGTCGAGGGAGCTTGCGATTTTGGCGGTGACAAAAGGACGCTTCCCGGTAGCTGCTGCGAACCAGCGGGCGTTGAGGGCGTAGGCTTCGTTCTCGAGTACCCCGCCGCGCACGGTGATGCCCTGGGAGCGTAGGTAGGTGGCTCCCCCGGCGGCGCCCTCGGTGGTGTCGGCGTAGGCGTAGATAACCTCGGCGATACCGGCCTTGGCGATGGCGACCGAGCAGGGGCCGGTGCGGCCGGTGTGGTTGCAGGGTTCTAAGGTGACGTACATACGGGCCCCGCGCACGTTGATGCCGGCTTCGCGCGCTTTTGCGAGGGCGTCGGCTTCGGCGTGGGGGCTGCCGGTGCCGCGGTGCCAGCCGGTGGAAAGCAGCTGCCCGATGGCGTCCACAATGACTGCCCCGACCAGGGGGTTAGCCCCGCGCACGCCCTTGCGGGCCTTATCGAGGGCAAGGCCCATGGCCTGGGTGTCGGTGAGGATTTCCATGACTAGCGCACGTCCACGGTGGGGTCGGGGAAGGCTGTTTCGACCTCAACCTTGCCCATTTCGCGGTTGCGGGTGCGCCACCAGACGAAGAAGCCGGTGAGGGTGAAGGCCCCGTAGAAGAGGTACATGAAGGCGCTGGCGTAGTAGCCTGCGGACCAGAGCAGGGGCACACCGACCAGGTCCACGGCGACCCAGACCAGCCAGAACTCTACCCAGCCCTTAGCCATACCGTAGGTGGCAAGTAGGGAGCCGGTGAAGATCCAGGCGTCTGACCAGACCGGCTCGTAGGAGCCCAGGGCACGGAAAATCGGGGTCAGGACGCCGGTGCCGACCAGCATGAAGGCGACCATGAAAGCCCGTTCGCGCCAGCTGGCCCACTGGGGAATCACTGCCGCCTGGCCTACGTCGCCGGTCTTGCGGGTCTGGTTCCAGCGGTACCAGCCCCAGAGGGAAACAGCGATGAACATGATCTGGCGGCCTGCCTGCCCCAGCAGGTTAGCGGTGCCGTAGGTTGACCCAAAGAGGGTGCCTAAGAAGACGGTGAGCAGAAGCAGGTTGCCGAGAATGCCGACGGGCCAGGCCCAGACTTTACGGCGCATGCCGCCGAGGGCTGATAGTAGGCCAAAGATGTTGCCAAGGACTTCGCGCACCAAGAGGGACTGGTTATCACCAATCGCAATTTGAGCGTCGAAGAGCCACCGCAAGAAATCCATAAAAACTCCCAAAGCGAGTGGCTCCGGGAGAACAAATCGAAGGTACCCGGCGTTGGCTGGCTTCGGTGGGCGTCGGTGAGGACGCCGGTGGGCCAGGCAGTCGGGTACGGCAGTGCCGCTGGGGCACCTTACGGTTTGCTCGTACTACCTTCCATCCAGACTGTACTGTCTGCCAAGGAATTCCACCTTGCAGGTATCGGGCACATGGATGTGCCGTCAATTAGCGGGCTGTCACCGCAGGTTCGGATTTTCACCGGGTCCCGGAGCACGAAAAATTATCTATAGGCATTATGGCATACCCAAGGCTGCCAGCGCATATTGCATCCATCGGGAGGAGTCTTGCCTAAATTGCCTAATTTCTTGCTCATTGAAAGGTAGTGCCTCATCTTTACCCACCACAAAGAATTTTCCAGCGCCCCTAGGTAGTGTGGCTAGCACGGTGAACCCCTGGTTGGACAGCGACTGAAGGTTACTTTCTTCAACCCGCTGTGGGTCTTTGGGCCAGGAGCCGATGATCACATCGCGAGTTTTGATGCCCCGTTGTTGGAGGTAGTCAGCGGTTAAAGCTATGTGGTTCAAGGTTCCCAGTCCTGCCCGAGCGATAATAAAGGTCACTGTCTCTGGAGGCAGGAGCCCTATCAGGTCAGCCTGATTTTGGGGGGTATAATCGGGTCCGGTAGCCAAAGGGGCAGTAAGGTCTACCGTTACTCCACCGGCGCCTTCTACAATCACCACATCAAACTGGCTAGCTAGCATCTGAATGGTCTGTTGGTGTTCTTGTAGTGTCGGCAGGTCTTTATTTTCGAGCTGTGCAGCTGCTATCGGTGCCATCGGGTGCGAGAAACGAACGCCTTCGTAGGGACTAGCGCCTGAGAGGGCTGCTGCGTACTGAACATCGCCTATTTCTTGGGGATTGACTCCGGTCTGCGTTGGCTTGTAGAGGGCTACCGAACATCCTTGATTGATAAGTGCAGCTGCCAAGGCAGCAGTCACAACGGTTTTACCTACGTCGGTGTCGGTTCCAACAATGTTGATGATGGTGCAATCAGACATACTTATTTACTTTCCACGGTGTTGATTATGACGTTGTTTGCAGAGTGGAAGGAAAGCAGCTCGATCCCCTGTGGTTCTTCTGCTAGTTCCAAGGTAAAGCTTTGGCTTTCGGCCCACCGTACCCCTTCGTTGATGAACCAGGTAGGTTCAGACTCGGCCAGTAGGGCGCCAAGACAACGGTGCAGGCCCCAGGTAGTCATTCGATGCCAGGTTGCACCAAATGCCGGTAATCGGCTGGGTGGTTCGTTCTCTACTTCTTCGTGAGCGTACCCACGCTGATTGGGTTAGCAGGGAACTAAAGGCGCGGGGGTGGTTCATGATGGGTAGACCTCTTGGATGGCGCCGATGAGCCCGACGGTGAGCTGTTCTAGTTCATCATTGGTGCAGAGGTAGGTGGGCATTGTATAGATTAGGTTGCGGAAGGGCCTGACCCATACTCCGCGTTCTAGGGCCGCCTGGGTGATTTCAGCAGTTTTTACCGGTGTGGCGAGTTCGATGACGCCGATGCCGCCGAGGACGCGGACGTCTTTTACCGGTTCGAGGGCGCGGGCAGGTTCGAGGCCTTTGACAAGCTGGTGAGTGAGGCGTGGGACGTTGTCTCCCCAGCTACTTTCTGAAGGTATGGCTCCTGTGAGTAAATCGAGAGAAGCTGATGAGACTGCGCTAGCGAGGGGGTTACCCATGAAGGTTGGCCCGTGCATAAGGGCTTTGTAGGTGGAGTTGCTGATGACTTGAGCGACCTCGGTGTGGACGATGACGGCTCCTTGGGTCATGTAACCGCCGGTCATGGCTTTGCCTACGGTCATGATGTGAGGGGTGACGTCTGCCCAGTGAGAGGCGAAGAGCTTCCCCGTACGTCCGAAGCCTGTGGCGATTTCATCGAAGATGAGGAGAAGCTGGTGTTGTTCGGCCCAGGTTTTGAGTCGTTGTAGGCATTGTGGATGATAAAAGTGCATGCCACCGGCACCTTGAACGATAGGTTCAACGACGATAGCTGCACTATGTGCAGCATGTTTAGCGATAATATGGTGGGCTGCTTCTTCCCATGCCGCCTGTTCTGTCTGGTCTACTGACCAGGTTTCGGCCTCTGGATCATAGGTGGCTGCTGGTGGCTGAGGGAGGAAAAATTGGCTTTGTACTACATTGTGGAAGTCTTGGTGCATGCTGCTTTGGGGGTCAGAGACCCCCATGGCACCTATGGTGTCGCCGTGGTAGCCCTTGTGTAGGGCAATAAACCTGCCTTTGTGGGGACGCCCTAGGGCGTTCTGGTATTGGATTGCTAGTTTGAGTGCTACTTCTACTGAGACTGAGCCAGAGTCGGCAAGAAAGATGTGGTTTAGTCCTTCTGGCGCTAGTTCTTTTAGTTTTTCGGCGAGTTGGATGGCTGGTTCGTGGGTTAGACCCCCGAACATGACGTGGGAAAAGAGCTGTATTTGTTTGTTAAGGACCTGATCGAGATGGGGGTTGGTGTAGCCGTGGATCTGGCACCACCAGGAGCTCATGGCGTCGATGCCTTGGTAGATGCGTCCTTGCTCATCTTCGAGCGTGAGCGTACTGCGGTGGGCTGAAGTTACTGCGTAGAGGGGGTGGGCGTTGAGAGGGGCGTAGGGGTGCCAGAGTAGGTTTCTATCTCGGGCTACTAGGTTTTGGCCTGCAGAAAATTCTTTTTTGAACACTGTTCAAATATCGCACTTTTGGGGACTTATTACCAACCCGTGCGGACGCCGTCCACTTATGCCGCTGGCTAGGCAAGTTCCAGCCGAGCTAACTCAGGCAACCTCCATCTAGTCAGCGGCGCTGCACGGCAGCTGACGCAACCTTCCTGCTGCCTGAAACCCACGGCAGGCAACTCGCCTAGCCCCGAGACAGTCATCAGTCGCTACACTTGAGGTGCATAAAGTTTTCTGCCCCCAACCTTAGGTAAGCTGTGTCTGACGCTAAACCCGCCAATATTCAAAAACGTGATACCACCTTCAAGCAGGAGCACGGTGCCGTGGCGCACCTGGTCAAGCGCAAGCCCGAGCAGGCTGTCGCCCGCGCTGTGAAGGGCGCCCAGAAACTGCTGGACGAGGGCCAGGGCAAGCAAGCCCTGAACGTGCTGACCCTTGCCAAGCCCGTACTGGTTGCCGGATCAGCGGACGCCACCTCCTACTACACCATACTGGCCACCATTCACCGCTCCATGGGCAACGAGCAGGCTGCCGAGCGGGCAGAAAAGAACCTGGTCTAACCTACACACAAAAAAGAAGGCGATGGAAAATTTCCATCGCCTTCTTCTGAATGTATAGGCCCCACTACCTACACCGTCTGGGCAGCAGAGTTATTTCCGCTCTCCTTAGCCCACACAGTTGCCATGATGGTAACGGCAAAGCACAGCATCATATAGGTTGCCGGGAGCACGATGCTCCCCCCACCTGCAGTGAAGAGCCAGGCCACAATCATGGGCGTAAAGCCAGCAATGATTACCCCGTTAGTTTCACGGGCCAAAGCTACACCGGTAAATCGGGTCTTGATAGGGAACAGATTGACCAGGAAGGCTCCCTGAGGGCCAGAGGTTGTAGACAGGACTACACCAAATGAGATAGCCAGCGCTGCAAAGCTCATGAGGAAGCTACCCGAGGTCAGAGACATAAACAGGGGGAAAGCAAAGAGAAGGCCGGTGGCTGCACCGATCATCATGGTCTTACCCGCACCAATCTTGTCTCCTAAAGCACCGCCCACCGGTGAGAGCACAATGCCAAAGACCGTCGCCAGCATCACGGCAGTCAGGGCTGTAGTGCGGTCAAGATTACCGTAGGTGGTCATCACCGTAATCGACACAATCGAGATGATGTAGTTATTGGCGTTATGACCGGTAACAGCCATAAAACCGATAACAACCTGTTTGAAATTCTCGCGAATAACCTGGGCAAGCGGGACTGAAGACTTCTGCTGCTTCTCATCGCGGGAGGCCATAGCTGCCTGATACTCGGGTGACTCTTCGAGCTTGTTTCGAATGAAAATTGCAACAGCGAAGAGAACAACAGAAGCTAAGAAGGGGATACGCCAGCCGATACCCATAAAGGTTTCTTCGGGCAGGGTCGATACCAGCATAAACGAGAGGGTTGCGAGCAGGGAACCTGCAGGAGGCATTGCCAGCACGAGGGAGGTCCAGAATCCGCGGCGCTGCACAGGAGTGTATTCCGCTACCAGGGTGAGGGCCCCCGTAAGCTCGGCGCCAGCGCCTAGGCCCTGTAAAAGGCGCAGGAATACTAGCAAGAAAACAGCCCAAGCACCTAAAAATTCGGCAGTGGGCAACAGGCCGATACCTACCGTCGAAACACCCATGATGATAATCGTCAGCATCATGGCGGGCTTACGTCCGCGCTTATCGCCAAGCCAGGCAATGAGCAGACCGCCCAGCGGCCTAGCCACAAAGCCCACTGCAAACGTTGCAAAAGCAGCAATGGTTGCCCCACTATCCATTTGGGAGAAGAACAGGGGGCCGATGATAAGGCTCGCTGCCGCCCCGTAGAGTGCGTAGTCATACCACTCCACCAGGGTGCCCAGCATTGAAGCTAGTAGTGCTCGCGACGCTCCCGGTTTAAGGTCACCGCGAATCGTCGAAGTTGCACTCATCGTGCCCTCCAATCAAGAGAAACATGCTGTGAATTTAGTTCTGATATTTTGCTGGCACCGAGTAGCTGCACAGTGCGCGTCATTTCCTGGGTGAAGATTTCTAGTGCTCTCACCACGCCCTCTGCGCCGCCTGCCATGAGACCGTACAGGTAGGCTCGCCCAATCATCGCGCCGTCCGCGCCTAGTGCTACCGCTGCAATGACATCAGCACCAGACATAATGCCGGTATCAATGAGAACCGTGGGTTCATTGCCAATAGCTTCACGCACTGCGGGGAGGGTGTATAAAGGTACGGGAGCTCGATCAAGTTGCCGTCCGCCGTGGTTAGAAAGCACCACGCCGTCCGCACCGGCTTCAACAGAGAGCAGGGCATCTTGCGGTGTTTGCACGCCCTTGACCAGAAGCTGGCCAGGCCACTGCGCTCTCAACCAGCTCAAATCTTCGTAGGTGAGGGTGGGGTCAAACATGGACCCAATTTGCTGGATGCTTTGCGTACCTTCACCGAAGTTTGTAAATCCAAGTGGCCGGGTGGTAAGGAAATTAAACCACCACTCCGGTCGGTAGCTAGCGTTAATGACGGTTGAAGGGGTTAGCTTGGGCGGGAAGGTCATACCGTTACGGGCGTCCCTGTGGCGAGCGCCCGCAACAGGGGTATCAACAGTAACCATCAGCGTGTCGTAACCAGCCTGGGCAGCACGTTCAATCAGCTCAGAAGCTTTTGAACGGTTCTTCTGCCAGAGGTACAGCTGGAACCATCTGCGCCCGGAAGGCCCTGCTGCAGCAACATCCTCGATAGTTTCTGTACCCATCGTCGAGAGGGTAAAAGGAATGCCGAAACGGTGGGCAGCCGCAATACCGCCCAGCTCCCCTTCCGCATGCATCATGCGGGTAAAGCCTGTGGGAGCAATTGCGAGAGGAAATGCTGATTGTGCTCCGGCAAGCTGCGTAGACAAATCTACGTCGCGCACATTTTTGAGCACCTGGGGGTTAAAGGCGAGATTGTCGAAAGCTTCGCGGGCTCTTTGGAGTGAGAGCTCTTTTTCTGCTGCTCCATCTACGTAGTCAAAGGGGCCTTTGGGGGTCCTGCGTTGAGCAAGAGCTCTAAGATCCCACATATCTTTTGCGGCTTCGAGTCGAGCCTTACGGCGGTCCAGCACCGGTGCCTGAAACTTCATGAGGTCTTTCAGCACTTCGGGAGCCGGCAGCTGCCTTTTAAGGTTGACTAGCCTAGTCGCTGATGTATGACGATACATACCCTATCTCTATCCAAAATATTTATACGGGTCGGTACAAGTATATACATCATATATGTTTTTCAGTGACAGCTATCACCCGAATTTTTGCATTGTGAGAATGGGGGCATAACAGCCCGCCCCTGGTGCTGAGACCTCTAGCAACTAGCCTTTAGGCTTATCCTTCAAGGTTGGCCAGCAGCTCCTTTACACAGGCCTCGTTATCGGTATCCCCAGCGGCGGTGTAGTGCTCCGCCGACCGCACCAGGTAGCCCTGGGCACCAGCTTCATCCTGGGCACAGGCTAGCTCGCGGTCGGCTTCTTCAAGGGGAGTTAGGTTCTGGGCCATAGCGTCCTAGTGGGTGGGGGCGGACGCGGCAGCCCGGCGCAGGCCCGCGATAGCGGCTTCGAGGTCGTCCGCACCGTAGACAGAGGAACCGGCGACAAAGCAGGTAGCACCTGCCTCAGCCGCACGCACAATTGTTTCTTCGGTGATACCACCGTCAACCTGCAGAATCACCTCAGCCCCTGAACCCTCAATGGCGGCGGCCGCCCGCTTAATCTTGGGAAGGGTGACGTTAAGGAAGGCCTGGCCGCCAAAGCCCGGTTCAACGGTCATAATCAGGAGCATATTCAGTTCGCTGAGCATATCCATGTAGGGTTCAACGCCAGTGGCAGGGCGCAGGGCCATGCCCGCCTTAGCACCGCTTTCACGCAGGGTGCGGGCCAGTTTGATGGGAGCGATAGCGGCCTCCGCGTGGAAGGTCACCGACTCGCAACCAACCTCAGCGTAGGCAGGGGCCCAACGGTCGGCGTCCTCAATCATCAGGTGCACATCAAAAGGAATGGGCGAGACCTCTTTGAGACGCTTCACGACCGGCAGTCCCCAGGTCAGGTTGGGAACGAAGTGGCCGTCCATCACATCGATGTGGGCGGCGTCAGCGGTCGAGATAGCGGTGAGCTCCTTCCCCAGCTGGGAGAAGTCAGCACTCAAAATGGAAGGGTGAATCAGGCAGGTCATGGGGATCCTCTCGTTGCCGGTCTTATACCCATCGTAGTGCCGCGAGCTTGCAGGGGCGAAAAGCAAGGCCCGTCACAGTCCAACTGGTGGTTTACAGGAATGACGCAGGGCCGTGGAGGACTACACTTTAACGGTCTTTGACATATTTATTCAACGGTTAGGAAAACTATGAACTCGGTTCTGCTTGCGGTCCTGGTCATGCTCGTCCTCTCCGCAGCACGCGTACACGTCGTCCTGGCGCTCTTCATCGGAGCTCTCGTGGGTGGTCTTCTCGGCGGGCTCGGATTGGACGGCACCATGGTCGCCTACCAGGAGGGCCTCTCGGGTGGCGCCATGCTGGCGCTCTCCTACGCCCTGCTCGGTGCTTTCGCCATGGCGGTTTCAAGCTCGGGTCTGCCCCAGCTCATCGCCAACGGCATCATTGCCAAGGTCGGCTCAGAAAGCTCAGAGACCAACCATCGCATCGAATTTACCGTCAAGTGGCTACTGCTGGCCGGTATTCTGGCCATGTCGATTATGTCGCAGAACCTAATTCCCGTTCATATCGCCTTCATTCCGCTGATTATTCCGCCCCTGCTGGCCGTCTTTAACCGCCTGAAGCTAGACCGCAGACTCATTGCCTGTGTGCTCACCTTCGGCCTGGTCACCACCTACATGTACTTGCCCGTAGGCTTCGGCGCAATCTTCCTGAACGATATTCTGCTGGGCAACATCAGGCTAGCCGGTATGGATACCAGCGGTATCAACGTCATGACCGCCATGGCTATCCCCGCCCTGGGCATGGTCGTTGGTCTGCTAATTGCGGTCTTCTTCAGCTACCGCAAACCCCGCGTCTACCAGACCGTTGAGCTGGCACCCACTGAAACTGTGACCACCGAGGTCAAGAAGTTCAACGTGGTCGTTGCGATCATCGCTATCGTTGCAACCTTCGTCGTTCAGGTGGTCATGCAGTCCATGGGTACCAAGGCTAACTCCCTGCTGGTCGGTGCTCTGGTGGGTCTGACCATCTTCATGGCGACCGGTGCGGTCAAGTGGAAGGAGGCTAACGACGTCTTCACCGCGGGTATGCGCATGATGGCGCTCATCGGCTTCATCATGATTTCGGCCCAGGGTTTCGCCGCGGTCATGGATGCCACCGGCGACGTTGACCCCCTGGTGACCACCGTGGCTGACCTCTTCGCGGGCAACAAGGCAGCAGCTGCCGTGGCCATGCTGGTGGTAGGCCTGATTGTGACCATGGGTATCGGCTCGTCCTTCTCTACCCTACCCATCATCACCACCATCTACGTGCCCCTCTGCCTAGCCCTGGGCTTCTCACCCCTGGCTACGGTCTCTATCATCGGTACCGCAGGTGCCCTGGGCGACACGGGCTCCCCCGCCTCCGACTCCACTCTGGGCCCCACTGCCGGTTTGAACGCGGATGGCCAGCACGACCACATCCGCGACTCGGTGATCCCCACCTTCATCCACTACAACATCCCCCTGCTGATTGCAGGTTGGGTAGCGGCGATGGTTCTCTAGCGCCCAGCAAGGGGACCTGAAAGCTCAGGAGCCTAGTTCTTGCGGAAGAGGGCGAAGAACATGGCGTCGGTGCCGTGGATGTGCGGCCAGAGCTGGGCAGTTGTAGCCCCCTCAGCTAGGGTTGCGCCCTTGGGTGCCTCCGGGGTGAAAGCCGGGTCCAGTTCCCCGGTAAGGACGGACGCCCCCGTCTCGTCCCTGCGGGCAACGGCCCGCAGGGCAGCGCCGGAGTCCAGCAGGGTTACATCAGCCTTGCGCAGAATATCGTGCACGATGCTCTGGGTTTCTGCGGTGTGGGGTGAGCAGGTCACGTAGGCGATAAGACCGCCGGGTCGGGTAACTGATGCTGCTGCCTTAAACAGGTCGAGTTGCAGGGGCAGCAGTTCAGCGATATCGCGGGGGCTCTTGCGCCAGCGGGCTTCGGGGCGGCGGCGCAGAGCGCCCAGACCGGAGCAGGGCACATCGACCATGACTCGGTCAAAGCGCACATCGCTGGGCATGCCCTCGGGCAGGTTGACACCCGCAGCGACGGTGCGCACAATCTGGCGGCCGTCGCCAGCTACCACCGAGTAGGAGGCGGACGGCAGCGGGGCCAGGGAGCGGCGTACCAGCTCGGCCCGGTGCTCGGCAGCTTCGTTGGCCAGCAGGCGGGCCCCGCGCTGGGTTCCCAGGGCACCGAGCAGGGCTGCCTTACCACCGGGTCCGGCACAGAGGTCAAGCCAGTTACTATCGCTACCCTCAAGGGGGGCCTCAGCCAGGGCCCGGGCAACCAGCTGGGAGCCGGCGTCCTGGGCACGTACAACCCCCTCCCGCACCGATTCAAGGCGGGCCAGGTCGCCTGCCGAGTAGAGGGCGGAGCCCTCGACCAGAGGGCCGTCCTCGGCACCGGCGGCGCGGGCTTCGTCCAGGGTTCCTAAGCCCGGCAGGGCGACCAGGTTGACCACGGGTGAGGCGTTGTCGGCATCCAGCAGGGCCTCAACCTCGCCGGGGTTACGGCCGTGGGCCGCCAGGGCCTGACGGAAGGAGCGCACTACCCAGGCCGGGTGAGACTTCTCAAGGGCCAGACGGGTGAGCTCGTCGGGGGCTTCGTCCGCGATGAGGGCATACCAGCTTTCGGGGGTTCGCTCAGAGACCCTGCGCAGTACCGCGTTCACAAAGTTAGCCGGGCCGGTGCCGATCTCGGCGCGGGCCAGGGCAACCGTCTGGTTAAGGGCGGCGTGGTCGGGCACGCGCATGGCCACCAGCTGGTGGACGCCCAGGCGCAGCACCAGCAGAATCTTAGTACCGATTTTCTCCACCGGGCGGTCAACGCAGTGGGCCAAAATCGCGTCGTAGGTGCCCTGGTTACGCAGGGTACCATAGGTCAGTTCGGTGGCAAAGCCAGCGTCGCGGGCATCAAGCCGGGCAGAGCGAATCGCTTTGGGTAGCACCAGGTTCGCGTAGGAGTCGTCCAGGGCAACAGCGCTCAGCACCTCAAAGGCCACGGCGCGGGCCCTATCTGCTGTGCGGGCGCGCTGGGAGGGAGCGGACGTCGAAAACGCCCGGTCCTTGACCGCCTTGCGGTTGCGCTCGTGCCCCTTAGCATTGCGGCGGGTCTCTCCCCCGCCGCCGCGCTTGGCCTGGGGCTCGCCACCTGAGTTACGGTTGCCGCGTGAGCCACGGGGGTTCGGGGTGCCCCCGGCCTGCCCCTGCTGGGTGCGGTCGTCGCGCTTGCGAGCCCCGCTGCGACCCTGGCCAGCCCGGTTAGCACCGGATCGGTTAGCCCCCGCCCGGCCCTTGCCACCGTTTGAGCGTCCGCCTGCTCCGCGTCCACCTGCGTTCATACTCATACCAGCACCACTTTCCCTTCTGCCAGGGCCGAGCCCTGACCGCGTGCCCAGTCGGCGGCGTTCATCATTTTCTTGCCTGCAGGTTGCACCTGGGTCAGTTCTAGAGCACCGTCGGCGCAGGTGACGGCCACCTTTTTACCGGCCCAGAAGAGGGTTCCGGGCTCCCCCACAGGCTGCGCCTGGCAGGTCTTGGCCATACCGAGTTTGAAGCGGGCCCCGTCGAGTTCAGCCCAGGCCCCGGGTTCGGGGGTCACACCGCGCAGCTGGGCAATAATATCAGCGCAGGAACGGGAAAAATCCACCTTGCCATCGGCAATAGTGAGCTTGGCTGCGTGGGTGACTTCCCCGGTCTGCGGGGTGCCGGTAGCACCTGCGGCAATATCGTCAAAGGTAGCAGCCAGCAGGGCACCGCCGGTCGAGGCCAGACGGCCCAGCATATCCCCGGCGGTATCGAGTTCCCCCACGTGCGCCGATTCGGACCGGAAAACCGGGCCGGTATCAAGACCGGCATCAATACGGAAGGTATTGGAGAAAATCTCGGTCTCCCCCGCCATCAGGGCCCGCTGCACAGGAGCTGCCCCGCGCCAGGCAGGTAGCTGCGAGAAGTGCAGGTTAATCCAGCCCTGGGGCAGCAGGTCGAGGGCGCGCTGCGGCAGCAGGACGCCAAAGGCCACCACCGCCGCAATATCGGCACCCAGCTGCGAGACGGCGTCCGCAACCTCATCGGACCAGCGGTTAGCCTTGATGATGGGCAGGCCCAGCTCCTGGGCGCGGGCTGCCACCGGGGACGGGGTCAGCACCCGCTTGCGCCCAACGGGGGCGTCCTCGCGGGTGAGCACCCCCACCACCTCGTAGCCCGCCTCAAGCAGGCCGTTCAGGGGCGCGACGGCGACCTCCGGGGTACCGGCGTAGAGAACCTTCATGCTTACCTTTCCACTCAAACGTTCGAACCAGCAGGTTTAGATACCAAAAGCGCCAGGCTTTTTGACGGCAGGCCGCTGGGTCCTATTTGTCTGGGCCCCGCCGGTCTGGGCAGCAGCGCCGAAGGAACCACCCAGGGCCCCAAAGCCCGATGAGGTTTTCGCGGCGCGTTCACCCTGCACAGCAGCGGCAACCTGGTTGTAGTCTGCCTGGCGAATCTTGCGCCAGATATTTTTCTTATCCTCGCCCTCAACCCGGTCAATGAACATGGTGCCGTAGAGGTGGTCGGTTTCGTGCTGGAGCATACGGGCAAAGAGCCCCTCACCCTCGTAGACCACCGGTTCACCCTTGCAGTTCACGCCGGTGACCCGTGCCCAATTCTTACGCGGGGTAGCGGCAGACAGGCCGGGGACCGACAGGCAGCCCTCGCCGCCCTCCTGGGGTTCGTCGCCTACCTCAAGCACGGGGTTGATGATATGCCCCTCGCGGCCGTCAATGTTGCCGAAGGTAAAGATACGCTTAGAGATACCTACCTGGGGCCCAGCTAAACCTACGCCCTCTACGTCGTACATGGTTTCGAGCATGTCGGCCACCAGTTTTTCAAGGTCAGCGTCGAACACGGTGATGTCATCGCACTCGGTACGCAGAACGGGGTCGCCTACAGTGCGAATGGGCAGAATAGTCATGCTTCTCTTTCTCGTCGGTAAGGTTAGGACGCCGCTGCGTCGGGTAGATCTGTACCGACAGCAAGCGGGGGCGGCACCACCGGCATGAGGGAATCTTCGGGGGTTTCTGAGAGGTCGCGGTTGAGGTCCCAGACCCGTTTGAGGGCGCAGAATTTGTACCAGTTGCGCTCTAACACCTGGGGGTTGGCCTGCTGGGGTACCACCTGGGTCTCGCCCAGGGCTACGCCCATCAAAATACTTGCACCCCCGTGCTTCCAGGGTTCCCAGGTGCCGTGCTCGGCGTCGATGAGGGCTTCTTCAGCCTTGACCCCGGCAACCAGCTGCATCACGACCTTATCGTCGAGCGGCTTCACCCGCCCCTTCCGGTCGGTTCCCTTGGTCTTGTAGTCAATGATGCAGGTGTGCCCGGCTATCTCGGCTACCAGGTCGAGGGTGCCCGCGTAGCCAACCGTCTCGTTCCAGATGGTGACTTCGGTAGCCAGGGGCTTGGGCCGGTAGAGTTCCCACCACTCATCGAAGCGGTCGGCGTAGGCCTGCTCGCCGTGGGCTATGAGGTTCTCCCGGTAGCCCTCAACTTCGTGGGGCAGCCCCATGGCGCGCAGGGCAACCTGCTCCGCATAGTTGTGCACGCGGTCCCCCCGCGCCGCCGCTGCGTCGCGGTAGCGCTCCGAGGCGGCTGCGGCGTCCCGAATCACCGCGAATTTAAGCCCGGCCGAGCTAGAAGCCCGGTAGGATCGCTGATCTTCAAGGGCAGCTTTGGCAGCCATGTAGCCGTGCCAGCCCGAGAAGTCGTTAGCCTGCTGCCCAATCACCGTGGTAATCGAGGGAACCACTAGCTCCCCGCCAACCGCACGCGCGTACATGCGACCGTGGTCGGTTGCTGACGCTAGCATGGGTGTGGTCACGCGGCCGTCCTGACGTCGGGAGAAAAATCGAAAAGCGCCCAGCCTTCACAGCGTATCTGGCGCTCTATCGATTATACGCACCTCTCTTCCCGGGCACGAGAGGGCGAGCGGGTTAGACCGCTTACCCTAACTCCACTGGCGGGCACCGGCCTCAGCCGCCCCCATAGACTCAACAATCTGCTGGACGCGGGCATTGGACTGCTGGGCGTAGTCTTCATCCACACAGTCGGAGGCAGGACGGCTGGGCGAAGTAATGCAGTAACGGTAGGCAGGGTTATCGACCATGGTGCTAGAAACCCAGCGGAAATCGCTCACCTGCCATGTGCCGTCCTCCCCTCGCTCAAAAATAGGGTTAACCATAATTCCCTCGTTGTTGGCAACGTAGGAGGGCGAGAGCTCGGTGAGGTTGTTCCCCATGCCGTAGACAATCCAGGTTCCCTTGTAGTGTTCGATGGGCTGTACGGCGTGGGCGTGCTGGCCCACGATCATGTCGAACTCCCCCGAATCAACGAGTGCATGCGCCACCTCAACCTGCTGGGCAGAGGGCTTATGCACATACTCATCGCCAGCGTGCATGTTGGCAATAACTAGGTCAGCGCCCGCTTCGCGGGCACGGGCAGCCTTGGCAATCATGGCTTCTGAGTCGAGCATATCGACCTGCCAGGGGTGTTCAGGAACGTAGCCGTTAAGACCGTAGGTTCCGGTGATAACCGCTACCCGAGCCCCGTTTGCGGTGGTGAAAATATCGGGCTGGGCTGCCTCTTCTTCGGTGAGAGAAGTGCCGGTAACGCCCATTCCCGAGGCTTCAACCGCGCGGTAGGTGCGCTCCAGGCCCTCGGTGCCCTGGTCGTAGGAGTGGTTAGATGCCGTCATACAGACATCCCACCCGGTTTCAGCGGCCGCCGTCAGAATCTGGGGCGGCACGTTGAAGTTGGGGTAGCCAGAGAAGGGGCCGGACGCATCAGCGACCACTGTTTCCATCTGGCAGACCGCCAGGTCGGCCCGGTCTAGGTAGGGGCGCTGTTCGCTGATCAGGGGTGTGAAGTCCAGGCCTGTGTTCCCAGCTGCCGCCGCGTCAGCCTCTGCCTGGTCCCAGAGCATATTGTGCATCAGAAAATCGCCGGTAAAGAGCAGGGAGACGCAATCCGCCTCGCCGCAGGCCCCGCCGGCGGCTGAAGCGGTCAGGGTACCCGATTCGCTGGCCTGCCCTGCCTCTGCGCGTGCCACCTGCCCCTGCCCGTCCTGCTGGACGGCGGCGTCCGCCCCGCCACTTTCCGTAGTCTGCAAGCTACAGCCTGCCAGGGCCAGGGCGCTCAGGCAGAGGAAGACGAAGAGGCGACGGTGCACGGTGGGGTCCTTTCAGCAGGGGTGTTACCAGCACCACCCTACCTAAAAGTGCCGCAGGGCACATATTGTTACTAGATGTCTACGCCTGCCAGGGCGTAGGTGAAGCCCCGCTGTCGGTAAGGTCAAGAGCCGTTAGCCTGGTTGCCTCAGGGCGGTGCGCGGGGTAGCCAGGTAGCGGGTGAGCAGGCGGTTACCAACGGTTTTGACATCCTGGCCAAGCTCCCCTGTCAGCGACAGGTAGGGCGCATCGGGCAGAGCCGGCGCGGCGGCTGCGAGGCTCGCGTATATACCCGCCGTTGGCTCACCGCGCAGGTTGCGGGGCCGGTAGCAGGCCAGAAGTTTGAGCAGCCGGGCTGTACGCTGGCCGGTGTCTGGCTGGACGTCGATGACGGCGCACCTGCCGATACCTTCGCCAGCAACCAGCTGCAGGCCGTGCAGCTCAGCCGGCACGCCGCGTCCTGCCTGGAGGGTAAGCGTTTTCCCCTGCCATCTATCTTCAATGTAGGGCGTTGAGGTTTCTACCACCAGGTTGCAGCGTAGCCTGACCGCTATTTCATCAGGGTTCGGCGGCTGTTCGGGGGTAAGCTGCCGGGCAATCTCGACCAGGGTGGCGGTGCCGATCAGAGAGAAGGCCCCAGCGTATACCAGGTTCTGCCGGGGTGCGAAGGCGAGGGCCACAAGCTTTCCTAGGTAGGCACTGAGGGCTTCGTTGACCGGGTGGTCGTAGACCGCAAGCTGTTTCTCAGCGCCCCAGGAGGTGAAGGTGCTGGTGGCAGAGTTGGTGAGGGCAGGGACGGTGTAGCTACCTGCCCCGGGTATGTGCAGGGTGAGCTCTGCCTTTCCGTCGCGGGCGATCAGGTCGGTGGTGATACCCATCAGGGTCGGGTGGGCGACGGTGCGCAGTACGGTGCGGTCGGTGGGTGAGACGAGGGCCCAGCGGCGGTTGTAGAGGGGGCCGGACGCGGTGATCTCGGCTGTGGTGCGCGCTTGATGGCGGGCGCCTTTGAGGGGGCTATAACCGAAGTGCGTGACGGTGAGGTGCATGGTTCTAGTCTTGCACAGTGCGGTCTGATGATGCGGGGCAAGCAAAAGGCTCCCTAGCTAAAGCTAGGGAGCCTTTCTTTGTGCGCGATACTGGGATCGAACCAGTGACCCCTTCCATGTCAAGGAAGTGCGCTACCGCTGCGCCAATCGCGCGTGGAGGTGAGGACGGGATTCGAACCCGCGTACACGGTTTTGCAGACCGTTGCCTAACCACTCGACCACCCCACCACACGCCCAGACCGTGGTCTGAGTTGCGAAAACGAGTTGTTTTCGAGAGAGCGGTTGACGAGACTTGAACTCGCGACATCCACCTTGGCAAGGTGGTGCTCTACCAACTGAGCTACAACCGCAACTCGAATAACTATACACAAGGGTAGGTGGTCTTTCAACCTGGCGAGACTATTGCAGGCGCACTTCTTGCCAGTCACTTATCTTGGAAAGAAGGTACCGGTCATGAGTTGCGACAACGACACTCGACTGGGTCCCCCTGAGATGGGGTATAAGTTGGTCGAGCAGGGTCATTGATAGGTGGTTGGTTGGCTCATCGAGCAGCAGGGCATGAGGACGTTGGGCTATTGTGACTGCCAAGTGGAGTCTCCTTTGCTGGCCAGCGGAAAGCTGCTCAACATGGGTGGTACGCGCTTCGCTGGTCAGTAACCCCAGGCTTTCTAGAGTCGGGGTGTCCGAATACTCCGCGTAGGTACCTGCTTGAATGAGGCTTTGCCGATACACATCTTCTGGAGTTAGCGCCGGGTTCCATTGGGGCACCTCTTGCGACAACAGGGCCATCTTCACATCGGGCGCTACGGCCAATTTGCCATTTGTGGGGGCAAGCTCCCCTGCCAGCATAGAAATCAAGGTTGATTTACCGGTCCCGTTTCCACCTGTCACCACAATCTTTTGCCCGGTCCTTAGCGATAAGCTAACGCCCTGAGCGCTGCGCCCCAGATATGCGATATCGCTAGCTTCAAGCACTAGCTTATCTTTCTGGATCCGTACCTCTGGGTACTGCAGAATACTCGGAGGCTCAGGGACTTCAATGTGATAGCTTTCCAGCTCGTTGAGACGTTGCTTAAAGGCTTTGACATGATGAGCAGCTCGTGTTGCCCGCTGATGTTTACCTGTCCCCTTGGGCGGCCGCCACCCTGTCTGTAACCTAGCTCCTGCTTCTTCCACCGCCTGTTTCAGTTCTTCTTTGCGGTTGATGTGGTCTTGATAGGCTTTCTCCCACGCAATACGATCTTTTCGTTTTCCCTTCTGCCACCCTTTGTAACCACCAGAGTAGACCTGGGGCACCCCGTGTAGTGACGGGTCAAGATCACAGAAAGTCTGCGCAACGTCAACAAGGAGTTGCCGGTCATGGCTAACTACCGCAAATCCGTTCTTTAGCTCCTGCAAAGACTGAGTCAGGAATTCAATTGATTCTCTGTCTAGATGATTAGTCGGCTCATCAAGCAGAAGAACATCTGCCCCGGCGCCAAGAAGCACAGCAAGCCTTACTCTGTGCCTTTGACCTACCGATAGGGTGCTAAGGTTTCGGGATCGGTCTGTACACGCTTTTAGTCCATGGAGCGCTTGGTCGATTTTTCTGTCAATATCCCACGCTTCCAGTGCACTGGCTTTTTCTAGCGCTTGAGCGTAGGCAGCTTCTGCGCCTTCCTGACCAAGCGCGAGTAATTCTGACGCTCTGTCGAGGTCTGCAAGTGCTGTATGTGCATGTTGAGTGGATAGTTTGATAAGGTCGCCTACAGTTTGATGGTCGACCAATGGCATATCCTGCCCAACAAAAGCGATTGTCCCCTGAGATGCCACTTCACCCAGGTCAGGGTTTTCTAGGCCTGACAGTATTTTGAGTAGGGTGCTTTTCCCTGCACCGTTCTCTCCAACGACGGCCATCTTGGTATTTGCCGATATTGTCAGGTTTAAATCTGAGAACAGTATTTTTCCGCCTCTAGTGGCGGAGATGTTTTCTGCTTTGATGTGTGCGGTGGTGGATGTTCCGCTCTGGTGAGTAACGAAGCCTAATGTTTGAGGTTCTTCGGGGTAATGTTTGTTATTTCGCATATTCTCTACTAGTCCGTTGAGGGTACGACTATGTACCCGTTCATCTGGGGTGATGGAACGGCGGCTGAAGAGATTGAACCCTAGGTGTAAGCCGCCTTTAGCGGCGGGTCCAGGGCTTAGCGATAGCTGCTGCGAAATACATAGTGAACACTCTATCAAGTGGTGGATAGCGATGCAAAAAAGCCCCGGCTCATTGAGCCGGGGCTTACGTGGAGCGGTTGACGAGACTTGAACTCGCGACATCCACCTTGGCAAGGTGGTGCTCTACCAACTGAGCTACAACCGCGTATGCAATTATTTGCAATGGATTTTCATCCAGTGCGCGATACTGGGATCGAACCAGTGACCCCTTCCATGTCAAGGAAGTGCGCTACCGCTGCGCCAATCGCGCATAACACTCGCAAGGAGTGTTGCGAGCGGTTGACGAGACTTGAACTCGCGACATCCACCTTGGCAAGGTGGTGCTCTACCAACTGAGCTACAACCGCATTGCGTTTCAGTCCCCCGAGGGAACCAAACCAACGAGTAAATACTTTACACTCTTTTCTAGCTCCTGCCAAATCGACACACACCTTCACGTAAACCCTTTTTTACCGCGTGTTTTCGCGGTTTTTGCTGCCACAGCCCCACCCGGCTCAAAATTTTTCTTCTATGCCCTGCACCACATCTTTGGGCACGTACACTGTAGAAAACATTTCTATTCATCGTGGAGTTTTCATGCACCCCCAGCTTCTCACCGAACGTTTTACCCTGCGCCCCTTGCGCGAGACCGATGCAGCAGCGATGGCTCATGCCTGCCAGGACCCGGACATTATTCGTTTTTGTCTATCCGTACCCCTGAACTATACGGAAGAGACTGCTCGTGATTTCGTTGCCTACACCCATCGAGCCAGTGAGAGCGGGCATGAGCTGGTATGGGGTATTGACGCGAGCGGGGTTTTTGCCGGTGTAGTGAGCCTGTTTAACGTCACTGATTCTTCGGCTGAGGTCGGCTACTGGTTGGCGCCGGGGAGTCGCGGTCAGGGGTTTCTGACCGAGGCCCTGGGTATGGTGGTGGGCTTTGCCCTGGACCCTCAGGGGCTGGGTCTCGATCGGCTGAGTTGGAAGGCGCTTTCTGATAACGAGGCGTCCGAGCGGGTGGCTCGCAGGGTTGGGTTTACCGATTTCCGTACTTTGGTGAAAAGCGAGCCGGGCCGCCCGCTTGAGGACGGTTCCGCTCCCCTGCTTGATATGCGCGCAGCTGAGCTGACGCGCGACCGCTGGGCTGAGATGGGCTTCCCCGGCTAAGCCTTATCGTCCAACATACCTTCACGCGCTAGAGCGGTGAGGCGAGACGGAGTGAGCGGGTGCGAGCGCGCGAGCACACAAGAGCGAACGGAGTGGTTTCACGCCGTCTTATCGTCCAACATACCTTCACGCGCTAGAGCGGTGAGGCGTGAAACCGCACGGAAGTACTTTTTCTGGTACCCGCCGGTCATCATTTCTTCGGTGAAGACCCGGTCGAAGGGCACACCGGAGGCGATGATGGGGAGGTCTTTGTCGTAGAGGCGGTCGGCGAGGACGACGAAGCGCAGGGCGACGGCTTGTTGGGTGATGGTGGTGACGCCGCGCCAGGCGATGGCGTCGAGGCCGTCGATGAATTGGCGGTAGCGGGAGGGGTGCACGCGGGAGAGGTGGTCGATGAGGGTTTCGAAGTCGTCGATGGCGACGGTTTCGAGATCACCGAAGCGGGTGGCGACAAGAGCGTCGAAGTCGGTGTCTGCGACGGGTGCGGGGGCGGCAGGTAGGCCGCGATGGCGGAAGTCTTCGCCGTCGACGCGCAGCACGTCGAACTGGTCGGCGAGTACCTGGATTTCGCGTTTGAAGTCGGCTGCGGCAAAGCGGCCTTCGCCGAGGGCTCCGGGCAGGGTGTTGGAGGTGGCGACGAGTTTGACGCCTGCTTCGGCGAGTTCGCGCATGAGGCGGGACATGAGCACGGTGTCGCCGGGGTCGTCGAGTTCGAACTCGTCGATGCAGACCAGCTTGTAGTGTGAGAGCGCTTCGACGGTTTTGCGGAAGGTCAGGGCGCCGACCAGGTTGGTGTATTCGACGAAGGTACCGAAGGCTTTGGGGCCTTCGACCGTGTGCCAGAGGGAGGCGAGCAGGTGAGTTTTACCCACGCCGAAACCGCCGTCGAGGTAGAGGCCGGCCTTGGTCTCGTCCTTCTTTTTGCCGCCGCCGAAGAGTTTGCCGAAGAAGCTGCCCCCGCTGGTTGATCCGCCGCGGTTGATGGTTTCGCCGAAGGCGCGCAGGGCGTCGACTGCTGCCTGCTGGGAAGGCTGGGCAGGGTCGGGGCGGTAGGTATTGAAAGACACTTCACCGAAGCGTTCTGAGGGCCTGAACCCTGAGAGGAGTTCGTCGGCTGAGACGTGGGGGGTGCGGTCGGTCAGGTGGGTGTAGGTTGCCACGTGTGGTCTTTCCCTTGGGCGCGACGGTGCGCTGGTGATTCGTACACCCACAGTCTAGTAGCTGGTGGGCAGGTTGCCCAATGTTGCGGTGGGGTTAGTGCGGGGCTGACTCTAAGCCGGTTGGCTTATTCACAGATTTGCTGGTCAGGCGCTGGGCGGACGCCGGTGGGCGGCTTCTCGTTTTAGGCTGGTAGGTGCATACCTAGTGACGTGAATGAAAGGGATAGAGAAACGGTGGCGAAAGCGAAGAAGAAGGGGGCGGCTACGGCTGCTCTGGCTCTGTTGCAGCAGACCGGCACCGCCTTTGAGGTGCGCGAGTATGAGCATGTGAACGGTGAAACCAACTTTGGTCTGGAGGCTGCCGAAAAGCTGGGCCGCTCCCCCGAGCAGGTTTTTAAGACTCTGATGATTACCCACGAGAAGGATTTTGCGGTCTGTGTGGTGCCGGTGGGTGGCAAGCTGAACGTGAAGGCTGCTGCGGCTGCGCTGGGCTGGAAGTCTGCGAAGATGGCTGCCCCCGATGTGGCGGAGAAGCGCACCGGGTATGTGGTGGGCGGTATTTCTCCCCTGGGGCAGAAGACGGCTCACCCTACCCTGGTGGACGAAACTGCCCAGCTTTTTGACACGATTTTGGTGTCGGGTGGGCGCCGCGGCCTGGATGTGGAGCTAGCTGCCGATGACCTGGTTGCGCTGACGCAGGGGGCTTACGCCGATATTGCGGCTGCTTAGCCAGTCGGTGACGGTGTCGAACCAGAGCTGCGGGTCTACGTTCCATTCCCTGGTGTGGGGGGCCTTTTCGAAGGGCACAAAGTCCACCAGAGGAGATAGCTCCGCCAGAGCCTGTGAGGGCTGGTAGGGCACGTAAGTATCATCTACCGAGTGCATGATCAGGGTAGGCACGGTAATGTCGCCTGCCCGGTGGGGCCAGGAAATCTGTTGCAGGCTGATGGGTTCTTTCAGCCCGGTGAGGGTGCTGAGGGCGGGATGGGTGATCATCTGTACACCCAGCTGACCGATGCGCAGCGGAATCTTGTTCAGGTGCGTGTGGTACTGGATGAGCTCAAGCCAGTCCAGGGCAGGGCCGTCCAGCACCAGGGCTTGAATAGCCCGGCGGTTACGGGCCAGGTCGGCGGTCTGCATACAGATTGACCCGCCCATAGACCACCCAAAGAGCACTACGCTGCGAGCGCCGTGGGCCAGGGCGTAGTCGATGGCGACTTCGACATCCCGCCATTCGGTGAAGCCCAGCCCGTAGCGGCCGTCTTCGCTGGCGGGTGCTTCGCGGTCGTTGCGGTAGCTCATGTGCAGGCTGGTGAGGCCTAGGGCCTGGGTGGCGTCGAGGGCGCGCAGGGTTTCGGCGCGGGTGGCGCCCATGCCGTGCACCATGATGGCCCAGGTGTCGCTCGGTTCAGGGGAACCGGGGTCGTCATTTGCTTGCGCTGACCTTGTTTGCTCGCCCAGTGCCGCCCCGGGGTGTACCACCCAGGCAGGGGCGGGGCCTACTGGCAGGGACAGCTCAATATCTTCAGCCCGATAGCCAGCCATAGCGGGATCGGTGGCAACGACCCCGGTCAGGCGTCCGCGCTTTATATCTGCCATTGTGCCCCGGTAAATTTTTTCGATGCTCCGCACCACGGTCTTGTCCCCCGGCAGGTAGGAGGTCAGCTCCCCCAGCAGGGCAAAACCCGCCCCGCCCGAGAAGTAAAAGCCGTAGTGCCCGGGGGCCAGGGTACGCTCGGTGGCGTCTATACGGATGCTGGTAGGCTGCTGTCCCTCGGTGATATCGGCGCTGCTGTAGCCCAGGGAGTGCACGCGGACGTCCTCGACCGGCGCCTTGGGGGGAACCACGATTTTGCGGGCGAAGTGGGTGGCGATTCCTGCGGTGCCCAGGGCAGCGGCGCAGGCCAGGGTCGCTCCGGCGGCTCCGGCAACCCCCGCTACGGTAGCTAGGGTGAGGGTGCGGGCGGGTGTGGGGTGTGCGTGCTCAGTAGCCATAATGCCCAGTGTACGGGAATAAGAGCCCCCTGCGCCTGCTTATACTGGTGCACAGATACCGCCCTGATGAAAGCGAGCAAGCTATGAGTGATTCTCTGCCCGGCCTTGGTGCCATTGCCAAGAACTGGAAGGAAGTTCTGAACCCCGATGAGTACGCGGTGCTGCGCCAAGGCGGTACGGAGCGGGCTTTTACCGGTGAGTATTGGGACACCACCACCGAGGGTGTCTACGCCTGTAGGGCCTGCGGCACCGAGTTGTTTCGGTCGACCGAGAAGTTTGAGAGCCACTGCGGCTGGCCCTCTTTCTTTGAGCCGCTCGCTGCTGACCGGGTGCGCTACATCGAGGACCGCTCTCTGGGCATGGTGCGCGTTGAGGTGCGCTGTGCCGCCTGCGACTCCCATCTGGGCCACGTATTTGAGGGTGAGGGCTACGATACCCCCACCGACCTGCGCTACTGCATCAACTCGATGAGCCTGATGCTGCACGAGAAGCCGGTCGAAGGTTAGGGCACACTAGCCCCGGCCAGTGGGATAAAGCTGGCATAATAGGGAGGTAATTTTCCACCGGGAGGGAGTTTTATGGTGGCGCAGCCTGTAGGGGGAACAGGTTCTCAGTTTGATGTACCTGAGGGGATGAGTATTCCTGAGGTGGTGCATCTCGACGAGCCTGAGGGAGGCACGCCGAGCGTCATTAACACCGAACGTGGCCTGCACCGCGTTGCCGATATTTTGGCGGCCGAGAGTGGCCCGGTTGCTGTTGATACCGAGCGAGCTTCTGGCATTCGCTATGGTCAGCGAGCTTTTTTGGTGCAGCTCAAGCGCGGTAATTCCGGGGTGATTCTGATTGACCCCGAGAGTTTTGACGACCTCACCCTGATTAATGATGCCCTGGCCGGGGCTGAGTGGGTCTTGCATGCTGCGACCCAGGATTTGCCGTGTTTGGCGGAGATTGGCATGTACCCCGATGCCCTCTTTGATACCGAGCTGGGCGGACGCCTGGCCGGGTTTGAGCGCGTCGGGCTGGAGTACATGGTAGAGAACCTGTTGGGCTACAAGCTGGCCAAGGAGCACTCTGCCGTGGACTGGTCCCACCGTCCGCTCCCCGCCTCCTGGCTGAACTATGCGGCTTTGGACGTTGATATTCTGCTTGATCTGCGCGATGCGGTGGAAGGTGAGTTGCGGGCCCAGGGCAAGCTGGCCTACGCGCTTGAGGAGTTCCGCTACGTGTGTGAGCACCCTGGGCGTGAGGAGAAGCCCGACCCCTGGCGCAAGACCAAGGGCATTCGCGATTTGAAGACCCGCCGCCAGCTCACCGCCCTGCGCAACCTCTGGTACGAGCGTGAACACCTGGCGCAGAAGAAGGACGTTGCTCCCAAGCGCCTCTTGCCCGACGCGTCCTTGATTACTGCCGCCAGGCTCATGCCGCGCACCGTTCCAGCCATTTTGCAGATTCCCGGCTTTCAAACCCGCGCTCTCAAGCGGGAAGCGCCGCGCTGGCTGAAGGCCCTGGCAGAGGCGAAGAAGGAGGCAGAGCCCGTCCCCTTCACAACCCCGGCGTCCGGGCCCCCGCCGCTGAAAGCATGGGAGGTCAAGCGCCCCAAATCCGCCCTGCTCATTGCTGAGGCAAAACCTGCGGTACTCGCTGTGGGCGAGCGCCTGAATATACCGCAGGAGAACGTCCTTGCCCCCGATGTACTGCGTCGCCTGTGCTGGGATCCGCCTGCCGGGTCCTCCGTTGAGGAACTGAAGGTAGCCCTGCTTGAACTTGGGGCACGCCAGTGGCAGATTGAACTTATAGCCCCTGACCTGGCTGATATTTTTGCCCAGGTTAGACATTCATCTACAAAGTAAGGTTCACCTATGTGCACTCCCTGTGGTTGTCAGAAAGAAAACAAGGGCACCCCCGCCCCCGCTGAGCAGGCCGAGGCCGGTGGGCGCGGGCTCACCCGCCGCCAGGCGGTAGCGGGTACCGCGGGTCTGGGCGCCGGTGCCGCGCTGCTAACTGCCTGCGGTTCTTCTGGCGAGTCTGAGAGCCTGACCGCCAATGACGGCCGCCCGGCGCAGGCCACCGACATGGCCGCGGTTACGGACGTCCCCGTAGGCGGCGTCATCCAGGCCAACAACGACGGGGTGACCGTGATGATCACCCAGCCGACCGAGGGCACCTTCCACGCCTTCTCATCGGTGTGCACCCACCAGGGCTGCCAGCTGAACGCACAAAAAGAGAAAACCATGACCTGCCCCTGCCACGCCTCAGTATTCTCACTCGAGGACGGTTCGGTTCAAGGCGGCCCAGCAGAAACCGCCCTGCCCGAGTTCACGGTGGAGGTCAAGGACGGCAGGATCTGGGTATCCTAAGCTACGGAGTAAGGGTGAAGTAGGCTCGCAGAGCGCGAGCCTGCTTCACCCCTATATTTAAGCTTCCGAAATGCTTTGCAGCCGCCTAGCTAGTGTGCTTCGGCTTCTCCCCTTCGGTGCGGGCGAAGGGCACCATGTTCCCGGCGAGCTGCGCGAGAATATCGGCGCTAATTTTCTGGGGGGTAAGCCCGACTTCTTCGAGGATTTCGCCACGTTCGGCGTGCTTGATGAATTCGGCGGGTAGGCCGAGTTCGTTGAGGGCGGTATCGATTCCGGCTGCTCGCATTTCTTGGCGGATGCGGGAGCCTACGCCGCCTGCTCGCACGCCGTCCTCCATGGAAACGACGATGCGGTGTTCGCCGGCGAGGGTTACTACGCTGGCGGGTACGGGCATGACCCAGCGGGGGTCGATGACGGTTACGCTCACGCCTTGCCCGGCGAGTAGGTCTGCGGTGTCGAGGGCGAGACGGGCAAAGGCACCGACTCCGATGAGAAGCACGTCGCGTTGGCCGCTTTCGGGGTTGGGTTCGCCGTGGCGGGCGAGGACGTCCGTGCCGTCTGCCAGACGCTCAAGTGCGGGAATGTCGGTGCCCACTGAGCCCTTGGGGTAGCGCACCACGGTGGGGGCATCCTCGATGGCGACAGCTTCGCGGAGTTCTTCGCGCAGGGTCACAGCGTCGCGGGGGGCTGCTAAGTGCAGGCCGGGGATGAACTGCAGCAGGGCAAGGTCCCACATGCCGTGGTGGGAGGCTCCGTCGGGGCCGGTGACACCGGATCGATCCAGCACGATGGTTACACCGGCCTTGTGCAGGGCGACGTCCATGAGCAGCTGGTCGAAGCCGCGGTTGAGGAAGGTTGCATAGAGGGCGACCACGGGGTGCTGGCCGCCGTAGGCCAGGCCCGCGCTCATAGCGATAGCGTGCTGTTCGGCGATACCCACATCGATGACGCGGTCGGGGTGGGCAGCGGCCATGGGCTTGAGGCCGACGGGAATGAGCATAGCGCCGGTGACACCGACGATGTCGTCGCGCTCGTCGGCGATGTCTTTGATTTCTTGGGCAAAGACGCTGGTCCAGGATTTCCCGGATGACTTCGCCAGGGCCTCGCCGGTATCGGGGTCGATGACGCCGACGGCGTGGAACATGTCGTCCTTATCGCTCACCGCAGGGGCGTAGCCGTGCCCCTTTTCGGTGATAGCGTGCACGATGACGGGCCCGCCAAAGTTTTTAGCGGACTCCAGGGCGGTTTCTACGGCTTCGAGGTCGTGCCCGTCGATGGGGCCCACGTACTTCATACCGAGGTCTTCGAAGATACCGCCGGGCACCATAACGTCCTTGATGCCGGCCTTCATACCGTGCAGGCCGCGGTAAATCATCTGGCCTACCGACCCGCCCTTTTGAAGCTTTGTGCGGGCAGCGGCCAGAGTGCGCTCATAACGGGAATCCAGGCGCACCTTATCGAGACGGTTCTGCAGTTCATGCTGCAGGGCAGCGAGGTGGTTGGCGAAGCCGCCGACGGTGGGGGCGTAGGAACGGCCGTTGTCGTTGACGACGATGACGACCTTGCGGTTTTTATCCGCTGCGATGTTGTTGACCGCTTCCCAGGCCATACCGCCGGTGAGCGCACCGTCGCCGATGACGGCTACGGTGTAGCGGTCGTCCTGACCGGTGAGCTGGTAGGCGCGGGAGATGCCGTCTGCCCAGGAAAGAGACGAGGACGCGTGCGAGGACTCAACGATGTCGTGGTCAGATTCTGCGCGCTCAGGGTAGCCTGCGATACCACCCTTCTGGCGCAGGGTTTCAAAATTCTGGCGGCCGGTCACCAGCTTATGAACGTAGGACTGGTGGCCTGTATCAAAGACGATGGAATCTTGGGGGGAATTGAAGACCCGGTGGATGCCCAGGGTCAGTTCTACAACGCCCAGGTTGGGGCCCAGGTGCCCGCCGGTCCGCGAGACATTGCTAACGAGGAACTCACGAATCTCTTGGGCAAGCTCGGTGACTTGCTCGGAGCTCAGAGTGTTCAGGTCGCTCGGCTCACCAATAGTTTCTAGTAGTCCCACGATTACTCCCCGTTCACCGACTAGCTGCGCCCCAACGTCCTTGTAGCTGCGGGCGGCAGTCACCGGTCAAAAGTCTAGTGTCTTGCAATTAAGTAACTCTACCCGCTCGGTGCTGGTTTAGCGATTCACAGTGTGGGAAACGATGTAGCGCTTGTGTTTCAGTTAGGTTTCATCACGCGTGGCACTTTTCAAATGTATATACGAGCCGCTAGTATCAGTGTTCAACAGCTCACACTGTGCACTGGAACACAAATATAGGTCACAGTGAGACTGAATCATTACCAGGCTAGTTCCCTCACTAGCCCCGCACGAATGGATTTCTTCTATGACCGCAGCAATCAACTGGGCGGACAGTATTATCTGGTCGCCCGTGCTGGTATATCTCTGCCTGGCTGTTGGCGTGTACTTCACCATCCTCACCCGCCTACTCCAGATCCGCCAGATTCCCACCATGATTCGCGCGACTTTCAAGGGCGAGTCATCTAAGGACGGCGTCTCGTCCTTCCAGGCCCTTGCCATGTCACTCGCTGGCCGCGTAGGCACCGGTAACATCGCCGGCGTTGCTACTGCCATCGCCTTCGGCGGCCCCGGCGCCGTCTTCTGGATGTGGACCGTAGCCTTCCTGGGCTCATCAACCTCCTTCATCGAGTCCACCCTGGGCCAGATTTATAAGGAACGCGATAAGGTCACCGGCGAGTACCGCGGCGGCCCCGCCTACTACCTTGAAAAGGCCTACCGCCACACCAAGTACTCCGGGCTCTTCAAGGTCTACGCCTCCATCTTTGCTTTTGCCACCGTCCTTGCCTGCGGTTTCTTCCTGCCGGGCGTTCAGGCTAACGGTATTGCAACCTCCATACAGGGAGCCTTCCCCGAGATTCATCCCTGGATGACCGCCACCGGTATCACCATCCTGCTGGCCTTCATCGTCGTTGGTGGCGTCAAGCGTATTGCAACCTTCGCCTCTGTTGTGGTTCCCTTCATGGCTATCATCTACATCGTGCTGGCCATGATCGTAGCCTTCGTCAACATCAATATGCTGGGCGACGTTATCAACCTGATCTTCTCGTCAGCATTTGGTCTGCACGCAACCTTCGGTGCCATCATCGGTACCGCCGTTGAGTGGGGCGTCAAGCGCGGCATCTACTCCAACGAAGCTGGCCAGGGCACCGGCCCCCACGCCGCTGCAGCTGCTGAGGTCAAGCACCCCGCCGCCCAGGGCTTCGTACAGGCGATGGCCGTTTACGTTGACACCCTCTTCGTCTGCTCTGCTACTGCCTTCCTGATTCTTTCAACCGGTATGTACCGTGTCTACGAGGGCGGCTCAGCCGACACCCCCGTGCTGGCAGAGGGCCCGGGCAACCTGGCCGAGGGCGTCACCGTCGGCCCGGCTTTTACCCAGTCAGCCTTTGATACCTTCATCCCCGGCGCTGGCCCCATTTTCATTGCGGTTTCACTCGGCTTCTTCGCCTTCACCACCATCGTGGCCTACTACTACATGGCAGAAACCAACCTGCGCTACCTGACCCGCAACCTGCAGAACAAGACCCTGGGCAACGCCCTGCTACGTCTGCTGCAGCTGCTGATTCTGACCGCAACCGTAATCGGCTGCGTCAGCACTGCAGGTGCCGCCTGGGCTCTGGGTGACATCGGTGTGGGTCTGATGGCCTGGCTGAACATCGTCGGTATTCTGGTGATCCAGAAGCCCGCCCTGCAGGTACTCAAGGACTACGAGCAGCAGAAGAAGCAGGGTCTTGACCCCATGTTCGACCCCCGTCCCCTCGGCATTAAGAACGCTGATTTCTGGGAGACCTACTACGACGTCAAGACCGGCGCTATCCCGGTTCAGGACGCCAAGTAACCGTCCCCGCCTCACATAAGGGACCAGATTACTCCCCAAATCCTCAATGCCTACCGATACTTCAAACAGTTATCTGGTCCCAACTCTATAGAAAACAAACAAAAAGGTCTGTGGCCCCCACTGAAAAGTGGGGGCCACAGACCGTAAACCTCGCTCTAGAACTTAGGAGCCGCGGACCAGGTTACGCAGGACGTACTGCAGGATGCCGCCGTTACGGTAGTAGTCGGCTTCACCGGGGGTGTCAATGCGAACTACAGCGTCGAACTCGGTGACCTTGCCGTCTTCAGCGGTGGCGGTGACCTTGAGGGTCTTGGGAGTGCTACCCTCGTTCAGTTCGGTCAGGCCGGTGATATCGAAAGTTTCAGTACCGGTCAGGCCGAGTGATTCGTGGGATTCACCGGCGGGGAACTGCAGGGGTACAACGCCCATACCAATCAGGTTTGAACGGTGGATACGCTCGAAGGATTCCGCGATAACTGCCTTGACGCCCAGCAAGGTGGTGCCCTTAGCAGCCCAGTCACGGGATGAACCGGTGCCGTATTCTTTACCGCCCAGAACAACCAGCGGGATGCCGGCAGCCTGGTAGTTCATGGAGGCATCGTAGACGGTGGACTGTTCGCCGCCCTGGGTGAAGTCGCGGGTGAAGCCACCTTCAACGCCATCCAGAAGCTGGTTCTTGATGCGGATGTTGGCGAAGGTACCGCGAATCATAACCTCGTGGTTACCGCGGCGGGAGCCGTAGGAGTTGAAGTCCTTGCGCTCAACACCGTTTTCAATCAGGTACTTACCTGCGGGGGTGTCTGACTTGAAGGAACCGGCCGGTGAGATGTGGTCGGTGGTGACCGAGTCGCCCAGCTTGAGCAGCACGCGGGCACCCTTGATGTCCTCAACAGGGGTGGTTTCCATGGTCATGCCCTCGAAGTACGGGGGCTTGCGCACGTAGGTGGACTTGTCGTCCCACTCGAAGGTGGAGCCGGTGGGGGTCTCCAGGGCCTGCCAGCGCTCGTCACCGTCGAAGATGGTGCCATATTCCTTGGTGTACATGTCGGTATCGACTGATTCGTCGATGATCTTCTGTACTTCTTCGGGGTCGGGCCAGATGTCCTTGAGGTAGACCTCGTTGCCGTCGGCGTCGGTGCCCAGGGCGTCCTTCTCGAAGTCGAAGTCCATGGTACCGGCCAGGGCATAGGCGATGACCAGCGGCGGGGAGGCCAGGTAGTTCATCTTGACGTCCGGTGAGATACGGCCTTCGAAGTTACGGTTACCCGAGAGAACCGCGGTGACGGAGAGGTCTTCGCTCTGGATGGCCTCTGAGATTTCGGGCTCCAGGGGGCCGGAGTTACCGATACAGGTGGCGCAACCGTAGCCGACGACGTAGAAGCCGAGCTTCTCGAGGTCAGGCAGCAGGCCTGCCTTCTCGTAGTAGTCGGTGACGACCTTTGAGCCGGGGGCGATGGAGGTCTTGACCCAGGGCTTAGCGGTCAGGCCCTTGGCTGCGGCGTTGCGGGCGAGTACACCTGCTGCCATCATGACCGAGGGGTTTGAGGTGTTGGTGCAGGAGGTAATCGAGGCGATGGACACTGCACCGTTCTTGAGCTCGAACTCGCGACCGTCTGCCATGGAAACCTGGGCTGACTTGTCGGTTTCGCCGTCCTTGGCGTAGTTCTTGATATCTGATTCGAACTGGCTCTTGGACTCTGAGAGCAGGATGCGATCCTGAGGACGCTTGGGGCCTGCGATGGAGGGGACCACGGTGGAGAGGTCCAGTTCCAGGTACTCGGAGTATTCGACGTCGACAGAGGGGTCGTGCCAGAGGCCCTGTTCCTTGGTGTAGGCCTCAACCAGGGCGACCTGCTCTTCGCTGCGGCCGGTCAGGCGCAGGTACTCAAGGGTCTTCTCGTCGATGGGGAACATAGCGGCGGTGGAGCCGAATTCGGGGCTCATGTTACCGATGGTTGCACGGTTTGCCAGGGGCACCTGGCCTACGCCTTCACCGTAGAATTCAACGAACTTGCCGACGACGCCGTGTTCGCGCAGCATTTCGGTGATGGTAAGGACGACGTCGGTTGCGGTGGCACCGGAAGGGATGGAGCCGGTGAGCTTGAAGCCGACGACGCGGGGGATCAGCATGGAGACGGGCTGGCCGAGCATTGCTGCTTCAGCTTCGATACCGCCAACGCCCCAGCCGAGTACGCCCAGGCCGTTGACCATGGTGGTGTGGGAGTCGGTGCCTACGACGGTGTCGGGGTAGGCGCGCAGTACGCCGCCGACTTCGCGGGCCATGATGGTGCGGGCCAGGTATTCGATGTTGACCTGGTGCACGATGCCCATGCCCGGGGGAACGACCTTGAAGTCGTCAAAGGCGGTCTGGCCCCAGCGCAGGAACTTGTAGCGTTCGCCGTTGCGCTGGTATTCGATGTCCATGTTGCGGGTGATAGCGTCGGCGGTGCCGAAGGTATCAATCTGTACGGAGTGGTCGATGACCAGTTCGGCAGGTGCCAGGGGGTTGATCTTGGAGGGGTCGCCGCCCAGTTCCTTTACGGCCTCGCGCATGGTGGCAAGGTCAACAACACAGGGTACGCCGGTGAAGTCCTGCATGATGACGCGGGCTGGGGTGAACTGGATTTCGGTGTCGGGTTCCGCTGAGGGATCCCAGTTGGCGAGTGCCTTGATGTGGCCTTCGGTGATGTTGGCACCGTCTTCGGTGCGCAAAAGGTTTTCGAGTAGAACCTTCAGGGAGTAAGGCAGCTTCTGTGAGCCTTCTACTGCCTTTAGACGGAAAATTTCATAGTCGGTTCCGTTGACGGAAAGTACGCCCTTTGAACCGAAGCTATCCACAGTGCTCATATGTGGGACTCCTCTCGACACTGTCTTGCGATTGGCTCGTGCACCGGTGGGCACCGTCGCGTCTGCGCGACGGGTGTGTGATGCTCGCTCTTGAGCCGGTGGGCACGAGGCCACTGCTTTTTAGTGTACCGCGTATCACGTTGTTCACATATTTTGAAGACGGTTCGTAAGCAAATGTTTCGTCTGTACATTTCAGGGAGCGGACGCCTGCCCCACCTCGGGCGCGATTTTTCGGCTTTGGCAAGGAAAATGTGCCGTTAATATATTGCGTTCTCGTGCCAGAATAGGGGCATGACGGTTTCTCCTGAGCACTTGCAACAGGTACAGCCTAGGCCCATGGCAAACGCACTCAATGTAGTCTTTCGCTGGCTCCTTATCGGTAGCGCTGCGGTCTTTGCGCTGGCGACCTCAGTAGCGATAGCTCTCCCCCACCCAGCCTCAATTCAGTTCGCTTCCCTCATCAACTGGGCGGCAGGGCTTTCCTTCCTCGCGGGTGCCGCCGCCTTGCTGGGCGTTGGCCTCACCGAGATTTTTCGCGGTTCGCCCGCCACCGAAGCAAGAACCAGCAAATTGCAAGTAAAACCGACCCCGGGCGTCCGCCTGCCTCTTGCATTTTGTGTGCTCGGGTTACTGCTAGCTATCTACTACGGTTTGCATGCCTTTTGGTGGAACCCGTTAGCAGCAGCCCCGGGTTACACTCTCAGTGAGATTTACAGCCTGTTGAGGGAGGCTAACCAGTTTAGCCTTGCTGTTGTGATTGTGTGGGGTCTCATCGTTGTGCTCCTTGTAGCCGCTCTGCCGAACGTGCACGAGTGGTTGCGGGGTATGGCATCCTACAGCACCAAGCGCGCTATTGGCTTCTGCTCTCTAGCCGTAGCCATCGCTTGCTTCCTTCTCTTTGTGGGGTGGGGCTGGCACATGGGCATGGGGCTTGCCGATACCTTCATGACGACCGGCGGTGATGTATCCCCCACAGCTGTTCCATTTGGGGTAGCTACCCTAGTGCTCGGCGCACTGGGCATCTACGGGCTCTTTGTACCCGTCCGTGCCCGCTAGTACAAGCAGCCAACCTGCCAGCAGAGCCCTTTCGCGGTAGAATAAACGAACCTATGTTCGAATTCCCAGGAAGAGGTCTCGATGGCTCGCCGCACCCCCGCGCACGATGACTACCCCACCGACGTCGTCGAAAATATCGTCGATATCGACGTGACCAGCGAGATGGAAACCAGCTTCCTGGAATACTCCTACTCGGTCATCTACTCCCGGGCCCTGCCCGATGCCCGCGATGGCCTCAAGCCCGTGCAGCGCCGCATCCTCTACATGATGCAGCAGATGGGCCTGCGCCCCGACAAGGGCCACGTCAAGAGCGCCCGTGTGATCGGTGAAGTTATGGGTAAACTCCACCCCCACGGCGACGTCGCCATCTACGACGCCATGGTGCGCCTTGCCCAGCCCTTCTCTATGCGCCTACCCGTGGTTGACGGCCACGGCAACTTCGGCTCCCTGGACGACGGCCCGGCGGCCTCCCGCTACACTGAGGTCCGCATGGCCCCGGCGGCCCTGGCTATGACCGCCAACCTCGACGAAGACGTCGTGGACTTCGTCCCCAACTACGACAACCAGTTTATGCAGCCGGCCGTCCTACCCGCCGCCTACCCCAACCTGCTGGTCAACGGCTCAGCCGGTATCGCCGTCGGCATGGCCACCAACATGGCCCCGCACAATCTGCGCGAGGTCATTGCGGCAGCCCGCCACCTGCTTGATCACCCCGAGGCCACCCTCAAAGACATCATGAAGTTCGTGCCCGGCCCCGACCTACCCTCCGGCGGCACCATCGTGGGCACCTCCGGCATTAAGGACGCCTACGAAAAGGGACGCGGCATCTTCAAGACCCGCGCCAAGGTCTCCATCGAACAGGTCACCGCCCGCAAACAGGGCATTGTGGTCACCGAACTGCCCTACCTGGTCGGCCCCGAAAAGGTCATCGAAAAAATCAAGGACGGCGTCAACTCCAAGAAGCTACAGGGCATCTCAGACGTCGTTGACCTGACCGACCGCAAAAACGGCCTGCGCATGGTCATAGAAATCAAAAACGGCTTCAACCCCAAGGCCGTACTCGCCGCCCTCTACAAGCACACCCCGCTAGAAGACTCCTTCGGCATCAACAACGTAGCCCTGGTGGACGGCCAGCCCCAGACCCTAGGTCTACTCGACCTGCTGCACGTCTACGTCAACCACCGCCTGGACGTCGTGCGCCGCCGCACCAACCACCGCCTGGGCAAGCGCCGCGACCGCCTGCACCTGGTCGAGGGCCTGCTGGTAGCCATCGTCGATATCGACGAGGTTATCCAAATTATCCGGTCCTCCGACGAAACCGCCCAGGCCCGCGAACGCCTCATGCAGATCTACGATTTGAGCGAGGTTCAGGCCAACCACATTCTTGAGCTGCGCCTGCGCCAGCTCACCAAGTACTCCCGCATCGAGCTTGAAGCCGAACGCGACGAACTCTTGGCAGAAATCGCCTCCCTCGAAGAAATCCTCGGCTCCGACGTAAAACTCCGCGCCCTGGTTTCCGAAGAACTACAGCAGGTCGCCGACGAATACGGCACCGACCGCCGCACCAAAATCGTCACCAAGGACGAGCTGGCCGACGCAGTGGCCGCCCTGTCGGCGTCCGCTTCCAAGGCCAAAAAAGAAGCTGGCCTCTCCCTCGAAATCGCGGACGACCCCTGCTGGGTCCTGCTCTCCACCTCGGGGCAGCTGGGGCGCACCAGCGGTGTGAAGGGGCAACGCCCCACCCTGCTCGATCCGGGCAAACGCATCAAACACGACGCCTACCTCTCCATCGTGCCCACCAGTGCCCGCGGCGAAATCGGCGCGGTTACCTCAGCCGGCCGTCTCATTCGTGTGCCCGTCATTGGCCTACCCGTCCTCGAAGAGACAGGGGGCACCCCCCAGCCCACCAGCGGCGTCAAAGCAGCGGACGCCATCCCCCTAGCCCGCGGCGAAAAACTCGTCGGCCTAGCCCCGCTCAACTCCGTTCTTGCTCTTGCCACCGAACGCGGCGTCGTCAAACGAGTCAACCCCGACTACCCGCTCAATGCCACCGAATTTGAAATCATGAAGCTCAAGCCCAGGGATACGGTGATAGGCGTAGCGGTCTGCGATTCCAACGATGATGTGCTGACCTTTATTACCGAGCAGGCTAAGCTACTCACCTTTGATGCCTCCAAGGTCCGCCCCCAGGGACGCACCGGTGGCGGCATGGCCGGCATGAAGGTAGCCGACGGCGACAAGCTCATCGCCTTCGGCGTCACCGCCCCCGGCGCGGACGCCCAGGTCGTCACCATCACCGACGGCGGCGAAGACGGAGCCACCGCAAAAGTCACCGAACTCACCGAGTTCCCTCAAAAGGGACGCGCAACCGGCGGCATGCGAGCCCACCGCTTCCTCAAGGGAGAAACCGCCCTCGCTCTCGCCTGGGTGGGCATCGGCCCTGCCAAGGCAGTCTCAGCAGCCGGTGTTGCCCGTACCCTGCCCACCGAATTCGGCCCGCGCGACGGATCCGGCGTGCTCCTGGCCCAGGGCATCGATGCAGTCGGCCCCAACTACCAGGCGCTGACCTCCTCAGCACCTGTATCAGCGGTATCAGAAGAACCCACCGACCAGCCTGAAGTTCAGGTTGAAGCTGGTGCGCCGGTGGAGGTAGAAGAAGATGCTCTCTTCTAAAAGGAGAAAGTAACGGGCGAACCTTTACCTAAATAGCACCAGAGGAAAGGGAGTGTTGGTGTGCCTGCCGACCCTGACCTGAAAATAATAAAGTAGCGGGCTCGCCCTCACCGACTAACCTTCTTGCGGGTTCGCTAGCGCTCACGCGCAATTCATGCCAGCCCCAGCCAGTCGGTTACGGGCGCTCCCACTACTTTCTTCCATTACACTGCTGAACGCAGCCGGGAGTTCACCTCAGCAACAACCTGCTCGGGGTTGGTAGCGGACGCCGTCACCCGGCTACCGTTGGTCAGGGTAAAGGTAACGGTGGGGCCGCCGGTCAGGTAGCCGGTGTTTCCTCCGCCCATGATTCTGAGACCTGCTCCCTGAACTAAACCAGTTTCTGGCCCCACTTCTGCCTTCTCAATCTCGCTGTAAGGTAGCGCTTTCGAGAAGAACTTCATCGTGGTGATTTTGAGAGAAGTATCGAGCAGGTCAATGCGGGTGCTGCTGAAGATCATCGGAATAATAACCAGCGCTACGAAAGCTCCCACAAGCGCTGAAAGGAAGAGACCCTGGTTGGTGCCGTCCTTATCGACGGGGCCAAAAATCATGATGGGCAGTGCAACACTCAGCAGCACAAAAACTATGACCCCGCAAAGAAACAGCTTGAATTTCTTAGTCAGGGGCGCAACGTAGCTGCGCTCTTGAAGAGTAGGCATGGGATTCACTCACTATCTGTCACTCGGGCTCTAGAAATTTATTATCTAGAACACACTTTACCCCCCCATGGTAAAATTCCAGACAGTAGAGGAACATCCACAGCCACCTTGCATACAGAAAACCCCTCCCGCAGCGTCCTTTCGCAAGAAGCTTGGGAGGGGTTTTCTTGCTTCTATCGAAGCTTCACCACGGTATCGCACGCGGCGATGTCTTCAGCTCGGTGGGAGACCAGGACGACCGCAGGTAGCTTAGTCTTGCCCTTGAGCTTCTGGCCGGGGGCGCGCTTAGTGCCGCGGGCAACCTCATTAATCAGAGCCACCGCAGCGGGGGCATCGAGGTGGGCGGTCGGCTCATCCATCAGCAGCAGGGGCGAATCCACCAGCAGGGTGCGGGCAATCGCAATACGCTGACGCTGGCCACCCGATACATAAGAACCACCGGCCCCCACCAGGGTCTGCAGACCAGCAGGGAGGGAGCGCACAAAATCGCCCAGCCCTACCCGGTCAAGCACCTCGTACATCTCTTCATCGGTGGGGCGCTCGTCCGCCGAACGGGCAATCGCCAGGTTATTGGCGATAGTTGACTCAAAGATATAGGCAGACTGGGGGCACCAGGCCGCGTACCCGCGCAAAGACTGGGCATCAAAGGCACGACCGTTCACCCGAATCTGCCCCTGCTCAACAGGCAGGAAGCCCAGCAGGGTAGCCAGAGCAGTTGTCTTGCCCGAGCCAGAGGGGCCGGTGATACCCAGCCACTGCCCCGATGATACAGACGCTGACAGGCCGGTAAAGATAGGCTGCTCCATATCGGGCCAGCGGGTGGCCAGCGAATCCAGCTCCAGGGTGATGGACTTATGGGCGGCACGGTTCTTAGCCCCAATACCGGGGTCCCCAAGAATATCTCGAATCTCGCCCTTACCGGCGTCCTCCCCCTCGGCCGCAGTGGCAGCGTCCACGGTCTCAAAGTTAGCGCGGGTGCGGGCGACCAGGGCAGCGAAGGCGGGCCAGCCGCGAACGGCGTCCAGGTGGGCGGCGGTGGTCTCAAACAGGCCGGTCATCATCAAAATGACGATAGCTGCGGTCGGCGCGGTAACGTCACCTGCTTCCACGGCAGGCCAGACGCTGGCAATCACTGCCAGAGCCGCGCCCCACCAGGTAACGACCATCAGACCCTGGCCCACTCCGATGGCACGGGAGCTCTTGAGGCGGGAGGCCTGGGCATAGCCGTCCTGGCGGGAGACAGCCAGGGCAACGGTCTGGTCAAGACCGTTATTGTGCAGGTCGGTAGCAGCGTCCAGGGCCGAGACGCCCAGGCGGAGCATGGCCGAGGTTTCCCGGCGGGCAACGGCATCCGCGCGCTCGTCCGCACGCAGCACCACTGCCGGAATCACAAAGGTAGAGATAAGAACTGCGATGACGACCGGCAACAGGGCCTGCGGAGTAGCCCAGGTGGTTACGCCCAGCACCAGCAGCATCACGATCAGGTGGGCGGCAACCGGCAGGATGACGCGAGGGATAGCGTCGCGCAGCTCGTCGATGTCGCCGACCAGCCGGTCAAGGATCTTATCCCCTCGCAGCAGGGAGCGCACCGACAGGACGGTACGGCCGGCGGCATCCCAGGCGCGCACGCGCAGGGTGTTAGCCGCCCCCAGCACCAGGCTGTGGGTGCGCAGGCGCTCGGCGTAGCGGGAGGTCGCCCGGCCCAGGCCAAAGAAGCGGACGCCGGTAACGGCTACCAGCAGGTACATCATGGCGGGCTGCTCGGCGGCGCGCACGATAAGCCAGCCGGAAAGCGCGGTGAGGCTGACGGCAAAGACCACGGTAAGTACCGACAGCAGGATAGGCAGGGCCATATCGCGCTTGCGGATGCCGGTGAGCTCCCCCAGGTGGCACAGGGTCTTCAGGACGCCCGCCGCGGCTGGCTCTGCCGCCTGCTCGGCTGAGCTTGCAGCAGCCTGCGCGGGGGCCGAGTCTTCGAGCTCGCCGGTGGCAACAGCGTCCGCCAGGGTCGCAAGAGCGTAGCCGCCCAGTCCATCGGTGTTCTGGGCGGTGAGCTCCCAGGTAAGGCCGTGGGTCTTTGAAGTCGCCTGGAGCAGATTGTTGGTGGCGGCAGCCAGGGCGGTGTCGTGGGTGACGATAATCAGGGTTGCGCCGGTCTCCTGCAGGGCAGCGAGGGCGACGTTCACCTTGGCCGCTGAAACCGGGTCAAGGTGGGCGGTGGGTTCGTCAATCAGTACGGTGACGCGTTCTTCCTGGGCCTGTAAGGTGGCAACGCGGGCCAGGGCGCGGGCAATAGCAAGACGGCGCATCTGGCCGGCTGACAGGGCTTCCGGCGGCAGGTCGGCGAGGTCAGCGAGCCCTACCGAGTGCAGGAAGGAGGTGAAGTAGTCGCGGTCCTCAGCCGTGAAAGCAACGGAATCATCAAGCAGAGTTGAGGCGTAGTTGATGCCTTCGAGGGCACCTTCGCCGCGGGTTACGGTGGCATAGAGGGCAACCTCTGCCAGGGCTGTGGGGGCGATGAAGGTGGGTGACTGGCTAATCCAGACGGTGGAGCCGGTGCCAGATACCAGGCCGGAGACGTGCACCGGTTCGGTGGTGCCGGTGGGTACCAGGTCGTTGCGCAGGGCTCCGCCCAGTACCGAAAGCAGGGTGGTTTTACCGCAGCCGGAAGGCCCAGTGATAGCGGTGGTGGTTCCGTGGCGCAGGGTGAAGCTCACGCCGGTAAGCGTGCGGTTGCGGCCCGGGTAGGCGACAGAGAGCTGGCGCACCGAGATGCGGTCGCCGCCGGGGGCGACAGTGGCGTGGGGAATGGGCTGGTCGATGATGGCCTCGGCACGGCGGAGGGCAGTCACACCGTCCTCAGACTGGTGGTAGGCGGTGCCCACATCGCGCAGGGGCTGGTAGCACTCGGGGGCCAGCAGCAGGGCGAAGAGGGCAACGTCTAGCCCTAGGTTTCCCTCCACCAGGCGCAGGCCAATCAACACCGCTACCAGGGCTACCGAGATGGTGGTAATCAGTTCTAGGGCCAGCGATGAGAGGAAGGCGGAGCGCAGGGTGTACATGGTGGCCTTGCGGTAGCGCTCCCCCAAGTCGCCCAGCGCCTTGGACTGGGCCCGCGAGCGCCCCAGGCCCACCAGCACGGGCAGGCCCTTGACCAGTTCGACGATGTGGTCTGAGAGGCGCAGCAGGTCGCGCTGGGCGCGGGCGGTGTCTTCTGCTGTGGTTCGGCCGATGAGCACCATGAAGAGGGGGATCAGCGGCAGGGTGCAGATGATGACCAGGGCTGAGACCCAGTCGTAGAAAGCGATGAAAATCAGTAGCAGGGTAGGTACTACGGCCGTGGAGACAAAGGCGGTGAGGGTTTTGGTGTAGTAATCATCCAGGGCGTTGAGGCCGCGGGAGAGCAGGACGGCAGTGGCACCGGTGCCGTCGGGGGTGTCGATACCACCGGTGGCAAGGACGCGGCGAATGAGTTTGCGGCGGATAGTGGTCTTGGCACCCACCGCCGCCTGCTGGGCGTAGAAGCCCAGGGACCAGTCGGCGGCTGCGCGCACCAAAAGCGCAATGACGCCGGTGACCGCCAGGGACAGCAGGCCCGGCTGCATGAAGGGGGCGGCAAAGAAGATACCGGTGAGCTGGGCCTGGCCGTTACCGGCGAAGACGGCAAGCTGTTCGGCGTGGGCAGACTCGTAGGTTTTCCCCTCGTAGAGCACCGCGTAGGTCATGCGGGCTAGCAGGGTGATGGCGGTGCCCAGCACCGCGGCAAAGACAATGAGCGCCAACGTTTTGAGTGCGGTGAGCACTGCAAAAACGGTGAGGTTTCTCTTGGCGTGGGGCCCCAGCGGGGGCCGCTTGCTCGTTGTGGGAGCGGTCATTCTCGATAGTGTCCTTGGTGCCGCGAACAGTTTGTTCACTATTCTAGTGGGAACTTCTGGGTGGGTAGACCCCGATGTCGGTAGCTGGGTAGTGGCTGTCAGCACACCTGCCCACCCCAGGTAGGCGAAAGGACGCCGGGGGCTGCTCCCGGCGTCCTTTCGTCTCTACGCCGTGAGCTAGCTGCTAGGCGTTATGGGCGCTTGCACGAGTGGCGCGGGTGGCCAGCTCGGTGGCATCGTGGGCATCGGGGATGCTCTCAACGCGCAGGCGCTTGCGGAAGACCCAGTAGGTCCAGCCCTGGTAGACGAGCAGAATCGGGATGCCAAGGAGGCCAACCCAGCTCATCACCCGCAGGGTGTACTCGGAGCTTGACGCCTTGGCGATGGTGAGGTTGTAGGCCTCATCGAGGGTTGAGGGTAGGACGTTGGGGTACAGGGCCAGGAAGATGGCCAGGATGCCGAAGCCCACAAATACCGCAAAGCCGGAGAAGGCCTTGCCCTCGCTCCTGCGGCTGGCGAAGAACCAGGCAGCGGCAAGAGCCAGTACAGCAAGGACGGTCAGGGCGTAGGAGATGCCGTTACCGGTAGTCACCTGCATATAGATAACCCAGACGACAACTGGGAGTACCAGCAGGGGTGAGAACTTGACCAGGGCGGCACCGGCGCGGTGGCGCACCTCGCCGTCGGTCTTCAGCGCGATGAAGGCAAGACCCATGACCAGGGAAACACCGACCATGGCCAGGCCGCCCATAAAGACAGCGGGGGTCAGCCAGGCGAAGGCACCGCCCACGCGGTCACCGTTTGCGTTGATGGGCAGGCCGGTGGAGGTCAGGGCCAGCAGGGCACCGACCAGGAAGGCGATGAAGAAGGAGCCCAGGGAGATAGCCAGGGTCCAGCCGGCTATCCAGCGCTCTGAGTCCTTCTTACCGCGGTACTCGATAGCAACCGCGCGGAAAATCAGGGCCAGCAGGGCCAGGGTCAGCGGGATGTAGAGGGCTGAGAAGAGGGAGGCATACCACAGCGGGAAGGCCGCGAAGGTGGCGGCACCACCGGTGACAACCCATACCTCGTTACCATCCCAGACGGGGCCGATGGTGTTCAGCAGCAGGCGGCGTTCTTTCTCGTTCTTGGCGAAGATTCGGCTCATGAGCATGCCGACGCCCAGGTCGAAGCCGTCCAGAATGATGTAACCCACCCAGAAGAAGCCGATGACGGCGAACCAGAGAGTCGGCAGAAGAGGCTGGTCAGCAAAAGGCTCAAACATGTGTGTAAGCCCCTTTCTTAGTAGGCGAACGCGAGCACGTCGCGGTCGTTCTTCTCGTCGTTATCGTGTGGGTCTTCAACCAGCTCGGGCATGGCTGCTGCCACACCGGCCTTGACATACTTGGCCAGCAGGTAGACCTCAACAATCATGAGCACGCCGTAGACCAGCCCCAGGGAGATCAGCGAGAAAAGAATCTCGTAGCCCGATACACCGGGTGAGACTGCTGCGGCAGTGAACATCATGATGGCGGGGTTACCCTCGGGGTTGGGGGCAACTACGAAGGGCTGACGACCCATTTCGGTGAAGATCCAGCCCGTGGCATTGGCGCCGAAAGGGGCCAGGATGCCCGCAATTGCCAAGTTTGAAATCCACTTGGCTTCGGGTACAGTCCCTTCGCCCTTCTTGCGGGTTACCCACAGAACGTAGAGGAAGGAGAGGGCGCTGATGCCGCCGAAGGTGATCATGCCGCGGAAGCCGTAGTAGGTCACTTCCATCAGGGGCAGGTACTCGACCTCAGTACCGGCGCGTTCCCCGTAGAGCTCGGGGTTATCGTAGATGGTGGTGCCGTAGGTTTCTTCGTACTGGGGCAGCAGGGTGGTGATACCGGGGACGTCGGTAGTGAAGTTGTTGTAGGCAAGGAAGGAGAGCAGACCCGGGATTTCAATAACGGCCTGCACCTCGTCACAGTTCTGGGCGCCCGGTGAGGAGAGGGAGAGAACGGAGAAGCCGGTGCCATCGTGGCAGGCCGCCTCGGCTGCTGCCATCTTCATGGGCTGCTGCTCAATCATGAGCTGGGCCTGGTGATGGCCAGTAAAGGCGGTGCCAATGAAGGCTGCAAGGCCAACGATAGCGCCGATGCGCAGGGATTTGAACCAGACGTTGAAATCGGTCTTGTCGCGGGCACCTTCGGTGGTTTCACCGACGATAACCTTGCCGTCCTCGCCGATGGTGTCGATGCCGTCTTTGCGGCGGCGCCAGAGTTTGTACCAGGCGATACCGACGAGGAAGCCACCTGCGACTTGGAGGGCGCCGAAGATGGCGTGGGGGTAGGCCACGAGGGCAGTATTGTTGGTGAGTACTGCCCAAACGTCGGTCATGACGGGGCGGCCGTCGATGAGTTTAACGCCGACGGGGTGCTGCATCCAGGAGTTAGCCACGATGATGAAGTAGGCCGAGAGCCAGGAGGCGGCTACTGCAAGGAAGAGGCAGGCTGCGTGGATTTTGGGGGCGAGTTTGTCCCAGCCAAAGATGAAGAGACCTAAGAAGGTGGATTCGACGAAGAAGGCCAGCAGACCTTCCATGGCCAGGGGCGCGCCGAAGACGTCCCCTACAAAGCGGGAGTATTCACTCCAGGCCATGCCGAACTGGAACTCTTGGACCAAGCCGGTGGCAACGCCCATGATGAAGTTGATGAGGTAGAGCTTGCCCCAGAACTTGGTCATGCGCTTGTATTCGTGTTTCTGGGTGCGTACGTAGGCGATGTAGAAGCCGGCGACGACTGCGCCCAAGCCCAGAGTGAGGGGCACCATCATGAAGTGGTAGACGGTAGTGATGCCGAATTGCCACCGCGCTAATTCTAGGGGGTCCATGCCTGAGATCCTTTGTCAGAAAAAGTGAAAGTGAACGTATTCGCTCAAGCATAGCCGCCTCATGTGAATACACCCTTAAGGTGATTTTGACCGATTCAGAGGGTGACTTGACCCTTCTGAAAAGGTCACTTAAACGCTAAGGTCTTAGCGGGCTACTATCTGCTGATACAGTATCTGCCCTTTATTGTTGCACCTACCCTCTAGTTTGATGACACTTCGTCTAGTCACAGCAGAAAGGGGTACCTTAGTTGCCCTGGGTAGATCCAGCCTGGGCAACTACTCCTGTCTGGTCTATACGCTCAGCACCCCGGCGCGCTTTAATGTCACAAAGCCACAATCGGGTGCCAAAACCTATGAACAATCTCATATCCACTAGGTGGTCGCTTAGACTCGCATGGCTTCTGCAGGTTGCGCCTGGGCTGCTAGATAGGCAGGGTAAGCGGCAGAGAGCATACCTGTGACTGCCCCAATTGTTACCCCTAGCCACATCCAGCTACTGGAGATCAGAGGGGTCCAGCCTAGGTTAAGACTGGTAACGAGGACCCCGAGAGTTCCAAGGCTCACTCCAGCAATACCTCCGGCTAAGCCGATGAAGGTTCCTTCCAGGAGGAAGATGCGAAGAATAGATGCCTTGCTCGCTCCGATGGCGCGGCGAAGAGCAATTTCAGTTCGCCGGGCTTGGACAGAGGTGTAGAGGGTGGTAGCACTGGTCAAGCTGGCGAGGAAGATAAGGAGCCAGGAGATTCCGCTGACGAGGCTTGCCAGGTTAGAGGAAACCCCGCGTTGGATACTGCGAAGATCGCCTACGGTGCTGACGCTAATAGTTTCGGGGGCCACCGGGTTAATAATCAGGGGCAGGGCCTCTGCCAGGGGCGCTGGGTAGCCCAATTCGGTGCGGATGGCCAGCTCTGTTTCTGGCATCTGCTGGGCCTGGTAGGAGCTGAGCCCGTAGGTGAAATTGGTATAGATATTAGAGGTGGCGGTAGCATCGCGGGAGCTGCCGCTGATATAGCCCAGCACAGTGACGGGCCTGCCACCTAGCCAGAGCACGCCGTTGCCGCTGTTGGGGTTACCCACCCCTAGTTCTTGGGCTACTTTATCGCCGATAAAGGCAACTGGCTGGTTGCCGTCGAGTTGCCACAGGGCGTGGGGGTGGCTGACGGTGGCTTCAAGGTAGGTGAAGTGGTCTGAGTCCACAGCGTAGATGGTACCGGTAAAGTTGCCGGGCAGGTGGGGTAGGGAGCTGGGGTTAAGGTCCCTGGCAGAGAGATAGCGGGAGGCGGTTATAGTTTTCACGCCGGGATAGGTGCTGATCTTTTCTTTAAGGGTGTTGACGGTCTGGTTCTCGTAGGCCGTGGAGGCCTCCGGCGGGCTAATGGTTGCTTTAAGGTCGTCAAGAGCAGCGGTGGCTATGGTGTGTGAGACGGCGTTGGCAGCGGTAGCAGAAAGCCCCTGGGCTGTCATCAGCCCGCCTACCCCAAGCATGAAGGCAAAGATAAGGGTCAGGGCCTTGTAGGGGCTAATGGAGATGTAGTTGAGGGCATCGGCAGCATCATCTACCCAGGGGCGGGTGCTCTGATTAGCCCTTCTCTTAAGATGGGCAGGTTTCACGTTAGGAGCGGGAGTGCCACGGTGGGGGTGGCCGGTATCTTCGATGATCCTGCCATCGTGCAGGGTAATTTGGCGGGGTGCCTGGCTGGCTAGGTTGGGATCGTGGGTAATAAGAATTACGGTGGTTCCGCTGGCGTTAATGTCTTGAAGGTGTTGAAAAACCAGCTGGGCATTTTTGGAGTCCAGGTTGCCGGTGGGTTCATCGGCAAGCAGGACGCTAGGCTCGGTTGCCATAGCCCTGGCGATGGCCAGTCGTTGCCGCTCACCGCCAGAGAGTTCTTTTCCGTGGGCGGTAGCTCTATGGCTAAGCCCAACGTTTGTGATCCAGGTATGTGCTTCTTGGGCCCGTTGGGGGAGGGGGCGGTTCTGGGTGCGGAGCCCTAGCATGGCGTTTTTGCTGACGGTTTCATAGCCCAGCACGTGGGAGGCTTGGAAGATGAAACCAAAGTAGTGAGAACGTAGGGCGTCCTTTTCGGTGGCGCTGACGTCCTTGAGGTTTTTGCCGTCGATGGTGTAGGTGCCGGTATCGGCACTGGCAAGTAGCCCCAGGATGTTGAGCAGGGTAGATTTACCGGAGCCGGAGAGGCCTGTGATGGCGATAAATTCCCCGGGGTAGATATCGAGGTTGATGTCGGAGAGGGCGGGGATGTCTTGGTTCTTGTATTCCTTGCTGATCCCCCTCAGCGTAATAAGTGCTGACATAAGGTGTTCCTATGAGACGAGGACCTGCGTACCTTCGGTGATTCCGTTAGTTTCTTCAATTCCGGCCCAGCCCTGGGCTTGGGTGAGCACAGTGACCTCAACGCGGTTTCCGTCTTCGGTCAGTACGTAGGTGGTGGTTCCTTCTTGGCGGATAGCTACGGCGGGGACAGCCAAGTATTCTTTGACGGTGGTATTGAGGTTGAGGGTGACAACGGTTTTGTCGTCGGGAATTGTGGCCAGGTCTTGGGGCAGGTTGATGGTGAGGTCGTAGCCGGGCAGAGCTTTATCGGTGCCTTCTTTGAAGTCGCTGAAGCTGTAGTCGGTGCTACGGATTATTTCACCCGCTGGGCCGCTGACGGTGATTTCGGGCTGGTCGTTGAAGTCTTCTTTCTGTGCTACTCCAATTCTGGCTACGATGTTGCGGTTACCGCTGTTAGCGCTAAAGAGTACGGGGTCTTGGGCGGTATCGGTGCCTGCTTTGCTGGTGGTGGTGACCGGTGGTAGGTCGGCGGGTATCTTGAGGAAGGTGCCGGTCAGCACACAGACTTTTTCGCCGCAGGGGCTGGTGTAGCCTATGTTTCTGTAGAGGGTTTCAAGGGTTTTTTCGGTGTTCTCATCGAGTTTGCCGGTGATGGCCAGGGGGTAGCCCAGTTGGCTGAGGATTTCTTGGACTGCCTCTACGTCGTAGCCGGTATCCCCCGGGTGTAGATCCCGGTAGATAGGTTTATCGGAGCCGAGGACGGCGATTACGGGGTTGCTATCTACGGTTGCAACCAGGGTGCCGGGGCGGACGGTATCTCCCTCTTGGATGTTGACGGTGGTGACGATTCCGCTGCCGTTGTAGCTTATATCTTGGGAGGGCGGTATCTGCACGCTGCCGTTGTGGGTCGCTGTGGCGCCTAGGGTGCGGCGTTCTGCCGGGGCGTAGACGGCCAGGGTGGTTTGGGCTGTGGCCAGGGCTTCTTCTTGGCTACTGGAGCTGCTTTTGCCGATGATGAAGCTGGTGACGCCCACCAGGGTGCAGATGAGTATGAAGCCGAGGATGAGGCGGGGGTTGGCCACCCTACTGACGCTAGTCACGGGGTGACTCCGTTCTGAACAAGGACTTCTCTAGCTTGGCTCAGGTAGGCTTCTTTACGTTCAGCTAGGGTATTGAAAGCGGCCTGGTTCTTTTCGATAAGGGCCTGTTCATACTGGGCTTGAGCATCAAAGTAGCGTTCCATGAGCCTCACATCTTGCTTGCACTGCACATCAACCAGGGCCTGCTTGATGTTAGCTTCCTTATCGTCGGGAATGATCGGGAGTGGCTCTTCATACTGGGGGTCTATCTGTATCCCTTGGTCATTCAGGCACTGAATCCATTCTTGAATAGCTGCTTTCACATCAGAATCTTCTTCCACCAGATAGGTAACCTGGCCACTCACTTCGCTCAGCACTGCTGTTTCTGCTGTGGCAGACATAGCTACTCCTTTGATGAAGTAAGGTATCTCCTGGTCAGCTATTTCAGTCAAACAAGTTTCAAAGGTCTGCTGTATTTCAGAAGGAACATCCTCTCCCTTATACCCCTCATCAACATACACCTTGCCGAGCGTATGGTTAATCTCATATCCATATTTTTCAGCGAAACTATATGACCATACACCGAAAGGGGCTTCTATTCGATATTCAGTCTGGTAAAAATGATGAGGCAATTCGTAGCCTTTGCCTGTAGCACATTTCTTGAGATTAATATAGTTAGCCCTAGCAATAGTCATGTGTTCATCTGCGTCATGAACATACTTATTCAGAGGGGTATCTATTGTCTGTTTTTCAGGATTAAGGACTGCATGAACGTTAGAGTAGGAATCTCTATCAACAGTGGGGGCCACTACAGATGTATTGCCTGTCTCACCTTCAGAATCACCTGCCACCCCTTGGCCGCCCATACTTCCACAGGCGGCCAAAGCTAGACAAGCAGCTACAAGAAAGACGGGTGCTGCTTTTTTAGACATGAAACTTAGTTAGCTTCATCGAAAGATGAAACCTTATCCTCCCATCCATTCCTATGCCCATCAGGATGCGCCAGACGACGCATTTCTGCATTCCTATTCCCGTTCTTATCATAGAATGCGTTCCCCGTCCCGGTGCTAGCCGCAGGATTATAGGAATGCTCATAAAACATAACATACTTATAATGCCCGGTCGAATGCCCGATAGAGTAGGAGGAAATCTTATCATTTAGGCGATTACCAACATAAGGCGTCCTATAATTAAAGACTCCCTTACTACTATGAACACCTAGATAGCTAGTTTCAAAGTTACGGTAATCCCATGCGCACACGCGATTATTCGGACAGGAAGAATCTCCCAATGCTTCTGCATGCGGTGCGTGAATCAACATACTAGTCGCAAGGGCAAAACCAGCAACAAGTGCCTTAAGTTTCGAAGGCTTCATCGCCTTCTCCTTTCTTGCTTGAGAGGGCAACCGCGCCCCCTTATGAAAGTCATCAACTGAAGTTGATGTACAACACACTAAAGTCTCACTTTCAGGGTGTCAAGAGAATTCTCGTATATTTTTAAGGCCTTACTCCCAGTAGCCCTAGCTGAGCCACTGCCTCTCGTTCCTCAACCAGTTCAGCGACAGAAGCCGCAATGCGCTTTTGAGAAAACTCAGAGTGTTCAAGCCCTTGAACAATTTCATACTCACCACCGGCACAACGCACCGGGAAGGAACTCATAGTCCCTTCGGGGACACCGTAGGAGCCATCCGAGGGCACGGCCATAGAGGTCCAGCCCTCCCCCGTACCCAGCACCCAGTCACGCACATGGGCCAGGGCAGCGTGGGCAGCGGAGGCGACGGACGAACCACCGCGCACCGCGATAATTTCGGCTCCACGCTGGGCAACGGTGGGGATGAAGGTTTCTTCGATCCAGGTCTGGCCAAGGTTCTTGTCGGCAAGGGCGTCGATAGCGGGGCGGCCGCTGACGGTGGCCTGGAAAAGATCCGGGTACTGGCTGGCAGAGTGGTTACCCCAGATGGTGATGCCGTCAATCTCGGGCACGGTAGCACCAGTGGCCGCAGCCAGCTGCCCCACAGCACGGTGATGATCCAGGCGGGTCAGGGCCGTAAAACGCTCCAGGGGAACATCCGGAGCATGAGAAGCGGCAATCAAAGCATTCGTATTCGCCGGGTTGCCCACCACAGCCACCTTCACATCGTCAGCTGCCCGATCGTTAATAGCCCTCCCCTGCACCGAGAAAATACCACCGTTTGCTTCGAGCAGGTCGGCACGCTCCATACCTTTAGTACGGGGCCGGGAACCAATGAGCAGGGCAATATTGGCGCCGTCAAAGCCGACAGAGGGGTCGTCGGTGATATCTACAGATTCAAGCAGGGGGAAGGCACAGTCGGCAAGCTCCATCGCGGTGCCTTCAGCTGCTTTCAAACCAGCAGGAATCTCAAGCAGGCGCAGACGAACAGGCGTGTCGGGTCCTAGCATCTCACCGGCAGCAATACGGAAGAGGGAGGCGTAGCCAATCTGGCCAGCGGCGCCGGTTACGGTTACGGTCACAGGGTGCTTCATTGCATGTGTCATACACAACAGTTTACTCCTGAAGGGCCCGTAAACTGACCGTAGAATCCGGCGGGTTGAGGAATTCTTGAGCGGTGCAGTCTTCTGCACCGTGCGTCCTTGATCTATGCGTCAATGGCCGTATGGTCGAGCTTGGTCGCACCGCGAATGATGAAGTCCTTACGCGGAGCAACCTCAGAACCCATCAAGAGGGTAAAGGCCCGCTCGGCAGCCTCAGCGTCCTCGACCCGCACGCGGCGGAGCATACGGTGGCGGGGGTCCATAGTGGTCTCAGCCAGCTGGTCGGCGTCCATCTCACCCAGGCCCTTGTAGCGCTGAATCGGCTCCTTATAGCTCTTACCTTCAGCCTCAAGCCGGTCGAGCAGCTCGTGCAGTTCTTTCTCAGAATAGGTGTAGACCATCTCGTTGGCCTTACCCCGGTTGACTATCTCAACCCGGTGCAGGGGCGGCACAGCGGCGTAAACATGGCCGGCTTCTACTAGCGGACGCATGTAACGGTAGAAGAGGGTCAGCAGCAGGGTGCGGATGTGGGCGCCGTCCACGTCCGCGTCCGTCATCATAATGATCTTGTTGTAGCGCTTCTGCTCTAGATCAAAGGTGCGGCCAGAACCGGCGCCAATGACCTGAATAATGGCGGCGCACTCGGCGTTCGCCAGCATATCTGTCAGCGAGGCCTTCTGTACGTTCAGGATCTTGCCGCGAATGGGCAGAAGGGCCTGATAGGTCGATGAGCGCGCCAGGCGAGCAGTACCCAGGGCCGAGTCGCCCTCCACGATGAAGAGTTCGGACTTCTCCACGTCGGTGGAGCGGCAGTCCACCAGCTTGGTGGGCATCGACGAGGTTTCCAGGGCGTTCTTGCGGCGCTGGGTTTCCTTGTGAACTCGCGCGGAGATACGCGACTTCATCTCGGCAACAACCTTTTCAGAAACAGCTGCCGCCTGGGTCTTCTCGCCCCGCGCGGTGGAGTTCAGCTTGGCCGCCAGCTGCTTGGCGACCACCTTAGAGACAATCTGGCGCACCGCCGGAGTACCCAAAATCTCCTTGGTTTGACCCTCAAACTGGGGCTCAGCCAAACGCACGGTGAGCACGGCAGTCAGCCCCGCTAGCACGTCGTCCTTTTCAATCTTGTCGGTGCCCGCCTTGAACTTACGCGCATTATCGGCGATGTGCTTGCGGAAGGTCTTAAGCAGGCCCTGCTCGAAGCCGGTCTGGTGGGTGCCGCCCTTGGGGGTGGCGATGATGTTGACGAAGGTTTTGAGCTTGGTCTCGTAGCCGGTGCCCCAGCGCAGGGCAACATCAACCTCGCACTCGCGCTCCACTTCGGTCAGCTGGGAGTGCCCCTCGGCGTCAAGCACAGGGACGGTCTCAGTGAAGGTATCGGTGCCGGTGAAGCGCCAGATGTCGGTCACGGCCTGGTCATGGGCCAGGTAGTCCACAAACTCGGAGATACCGCCGTCGTGCTGGAAGACCTCCTCAACGGTCTCGAACTCGCCGGGTGTACCGGGCAGGCGGCGCTCGTCGCGCACGGCAATGCGCAGGCCGGGAATCAGGAAAGCGGTCTGGCGCGCACGGGCTGCCAGGTTCTCGTAGCTGAACCGGGCGTCCGGAGTGAAAATCATGGGGTCGGCCCAGTAGCGCACGCGGGTGCCAGTGACCCCGCGCTTAGCCTTGCCCACCACCTGCAGGGCATCGGAGGAGGCGGTGAAGGGGGCATCGGGCTTGGGAGTGCGGGTGTCCTCGAAGATGCCGGGCACGCCGTGGCGGAAGCTCATCTGGTAGGTCTTGCCACCGCGGTCCACCTGTACGTCCAGGCGGGAAGAGAGCGCGTTGACGACCGAGGCACCCACGCCGTGCAGGCCGCCCGAGGCGTTGTAGGAGCCGCCGCCAAACTTACCGCCGGCGTGCAGCTTAGTGTAGACCACCTCAACGCCGGAGAGGCCGGTGCGGGGTTCGATGTCGGTGGGCACGCCGCGGCCGTCGTCCTGAACCTCAACTGAGCCGTCCTTATAGAGGATGACCTGGATGGACTGCCCATACCCGGCCAGGGCCTCATCAACCGAGTTGTCGATGATTTCCCAGAGGCAGTGCATAAGGCCGCGCGAGTCGGTGGAGCCGATGTACATGCCGGGGCGCTTGCGCACGGCTTCGAGGCCTTCGAGCACCGATAGGTTGCGGGCGGTGTAGTTGTTTGCTGCCACGAAACTCTCCTGCTGGTATGGACGGGGTGCCTATCTAGTGTAGTACACGTGTTCGGTTTGGCGGGGCTTTGGCTGCGCGGACGCCCGCGGCCGGCAGGCGGGGAGGGCGGGTTTAGCGCTGTGGGCGAAAGGACGTGCGGGGCTGCCCGGTCGGTGGTTGTATGGAGGGTGAGGAAGAAAGCTTTTGAAAGGAGCCTACCGTGAGTGCAACTCTTGAGACCCGCCGCGAACTGACTGCTGCTGACCGGTGTGATGCCTGCGGTGCCCAGGCCTATGTGCGTGTGGTGATGGAGTCAGGTCTTGACCTGCTCTTCTGTGGCCACCACGCTCGTTCCAAGGAAGAGGCCCTGCGCGCAGTAGTAGCTGAGTGGGACGACCAGACTGACCGCCTGAGCTGACGCCTGCCTCTCTGGCCCACCCAACCCTGCCCCGCCGGTAGGTACCATCTACATCAGAAAAACCCACCAACTAGGTGGGTTTTTCTGATTTAAGGGTACCTTTGTGTAGCTGTACTTCTTCATCAAGTCGCTCAGTCTTTTTACCGTAAGGTAGATTTCACACTGAAGGCCCTGAACCGTCTTCGGGTTATCCCCGTTGTACTACTTTCGGTCATTCACTACCAATTACACCTTACTGAGCACCCCAAGTACCTACCCCTAGAACTTTCTTAGCATAAGGATGCCCCATGCTTGAACAAACATTTCATGTCGCCGTCCCCACCGCCTTTGCTGCCGATGAAACCTTAGATACAGGAGCAACCCTAAGACATATAGAGTGGCTCATTGAACAGGGCACCGATTCCGTCATGGTCTCCGGAAGTACCGGAGAGCAGCACAGTCTTTCGATAGCGGAAAAGCTGGAGCTCCTAGCTGGATTGGGTAATCTAGCGACATCTCAAGGCTTCGAACTTCTCTTTGGGGTAGCTAGCATCCGACTCAAAGAAGCTATGCAGCTGGTCAGTGAACTCCACAAAGCACCTTATATTACCGGCATGGTATTGGGCTTCCCTCCCTATATCCGCCCTACCCAGTCAGAGGCTATCTACTATGTTCGTGAGCTCGTAGGCCGAACTAGCAAACCAGTGGTGCTCTACAACAACCCAGCCCGCACCGGCTTCAATCTCTCGCTTGAAACGCTCGAAAAGCTCGCAGATATCCCGAACCTAGCAGGTATCAAAGAGGCCGCAGGGCCAGCACAGGTCAAGGCAATCAAGAAGAACCTGCCTCACCTTCCTATATATGCAGGGGGCGAAGTCAGCCTCCCTGAGAACATACAGGCAGGGTGTTCCCGAATCTCATCTATTGGCGGCAACCTCTACCCCCAAGAAGTCAGATCATGGTTCACAGCTCTTCTTGAACACCCAGATATCCCCTGCCCAGAGCCTTTACACACCTATCTAGCAGAACTCTACAGTCACCAGGCTTTGCCTTCTCTCAAAGCTTCACTAGCCGTAACAAACCATAGTGTGGGCATCTGCCGTTCTCCCCTTGGTACAGCAAACTAACATCAGTACAGTTCCTACGATAAAAACCTCTGCTTATAGGCCCCGTACCGGCTAAACACCGCCACCGCTTCCACGTGGTGGGTGTTGGGGTACATATCGAAGGCTTCGACGCGTACAAGACGCCAGCCCGCTGCGCGCAGGTAGCCGGTGTCGCGCCCTAGAGCGGCCGGGTCGCAGGCAACATACACAATACGCTGGGGAGCCAGGGCAGAAACCTGCTCCATCACAGCTCGACCAGCGCCCTCCCGAGACGGGTCGCACATCACCACGTCCGGGGCGGCGTAGCGCCCCTCGGCCACCTCAGAGCTGATCTTCTCAAGCACCCGGGCGACATCCCCGCGTTCCACGCGCACGCGCGTCCGCTCAGACCTGTGGGTACGTGAGGGGCCTTCGTCGCCAAAGTTCTCGGACGCGTTGCTACTGGTCACCGAGGATCCCTCAACTGACAGCACCGTACCCCTGTCCCCCACCGCGTCAGCAGCCAGGGCGGTGAAGAAGCCAGCACCTGCGTAGAGGTCATAGACCGTCATCCCCTTTTTCAGGCGGGCAGCCTCAAGAACGGCGTTGCCCAGCACCTCGGGGGCGGCCCGGTGGATCTGCCAAAAGCCGGTAGCGGCCACGTTCCAGTAGAAGTCCTGGGCGTAGACGGTGGCGGTCTCCAGCAGGTTGGGGCTGGCGGCACCGGCGATGACGTCAGCAGGTTTGGCGCCGCGGCGGCGTCCGCCCTTTTTCTCGGGGGTAAAGACCAGGGTAATCATGCGCTCTTCCAGCGACCCCCACAGGGCTCGGGCCTGGGCCTCAATTCCCTCAGCGACATCGGCGGGCACGGTTCTGGAAGATACGGTAAAGACCACCGCCAGCATATTGGTTGCAGAGACCGCCACATCGACCCGGGTGATACCGGCCAGCTTGAGGCGGTGCAGCTCTAGGGCCTCAATGCGTTCATCAGCCAGGGGAAAACCGGTGACGGGCACGGGGGTTGAGCTAGAGGGCGGGAACATGGCAATCTGCTGGCTTTCGCGTTCCACCGCAAAATGCACGCGGGTGCGCCAGTGCACCCCCCGGTTATCGCCGGGCAGGGCGTGAACGGGCAGGGAAGCCAGCAAGGGGTGATTTTCAGGCACTCCGCCCAGGCGCACCAGCTGTTCCTTCACGATCTGCTGCTTGTAGGCCCGCTGGGTCGCTAGGTCCAGGTGGCCGTATTCCATGCCGCCGAGGGGGTGAGCGGACGCGAGCGCGTCCGCCGGTGCCCAGGGGTGGGGGCGGCGCTCCGGTGCGGGGTCCTCCACGGAGACGACGTCTGCGAAGAAGAAGCGGCCCTTGGGGCCGCGGCCGGTGATGCGGGCGGTTGCTCGCTCCCCCACGATGCCGTGGCGGACGAAGATGACACGGCCACCCGCTCTAGCAACAAGGGCGCCGCCGTGGGCCGGACGCTCGGGGGTGAGTTCTAGGAGGTCACCGATAGCGGGTTCGGGTGTGGTGGGGACGGTAGACATGTGTTTCTCGCTTTGAGGGTGGCTCGGTGGGTTTTTATTTTATCGTTCGATTTGCCAGGGCACGGATGCTACAACGACGCCCGGTTCGTGGCGCAGGCGGGCTTTGAGTTTGTGCACGGTGCGGCGGTGGAAGAAGCCCTGCCACCAGTGAGGTACCACGTATTCGGGCAGATAGACCACGAGCACGTCGCGGGGGGACTTTTGGCGCATCCGCTGCACGTAGTCCAGCACGCTTGCAGACGGGTTGCGGTAGGGCGAGTCCAGCACGGTCAGGTCGACGGGCAGTTCGAGGGCCTCCCAGGTGTCGATGTTTTCGCGGGTGCGGGCATCATCCACGTTCACCACGAGAGCTTCGATGGACGAGGGACGGGAGGCCCGTGCGTAGGCGAGGGCCCGGAGTACGGGTTTACGCACCCGCTCAACGTAGATGAGGGCGTGGACGCGGGAGGGCAGGGCCCGGTCTGCGGCCAGTTGTTCGGGGTCGGCTGAGAGGGCTAGCTGCCGGTCAATACTGCTGTAGTGTTTGTTGGTTTTGATCATGAGCCAGGTCAGAAGAAGAATGAGCAGCACGGTGACCCAGGCACCGTGGGTGAACTTGGTAAGAATAATGACCACGAGCACGGTAACCGAGGCCCCGGTGCCGATGGCGCTGATGCCAATGTCGCGCCAGAGGGTGCGACGTTTTTTGGTATCGAGGGTGATGCGCTGGGCCTGCCAGCGGTTGCGGAGTACCGCGTACTGGGTGAGGGTCATGGCGGTGAAGACGCCCACGATGTACATCTGCACCAGGGCGTGCACGTTGGGGCCGACGATAGCGACCAGCAGCATAGAGCTGGACCCCAGGGCCAGCACACCGTTGGCATAGAGTACGGTGGAGCTGCGCGCTGAGAGGTGCACCGGTAGGTACTGTTTCGCGGCGATGGTGGTCGCTAGCATGGGGAAGCCGGTGAAGGCCGTCATGGCCGCCACGATGAGCACGCCGATGGTGGCTGCGCCCAGCAGGACGCTGGCCAGGGGAATACCGAAGATAGCATCGGTGATTTGGAGTAGAGCGGGCACCTGGTGAAAGTCTTCGCCCGCGGGCTGCCCGTTAATCAGGAGCCCCTGAGCCGGGTCAAGGACGCTGACCACCCCGGTTTGCCGGGCCAGGTAGAGGACTCCCAGCAGGGAGAGGGCAGACAGGCCGCCAATCACCATCAGGCTGGTGGCCGCGTTGCGCTGACGCGGCGGGGCAAAGGCCTTCACGGCGTTACTGACGGTGTTTACCCCGGTCAGCGCCACAGAACCGGAGGCAAAAGCCCTCACCAAAAGCAGGCCAACCCCGAGCTGGGTGGTCAGCACCTCGGCAGCATCATCGGGTACCATCACCGTGTACTCAGCCGATACCGCGCGCCCAAGCTGGCCGGTGGCGTCCGCAATGAGACCGCAGGCCACGGTTACCGCAAGCAGCACCAAAAAGACGTAGGAGGGAAGGTGCGACACCCGCAGCATCACCTTGAGGCCGCGCAGGCAGATAAAGGTCACCAGAGCAATGAGGGAACAGGCAATCAGCTGCTGATGTCCCAGCAGTACCGGGGTAATCGATTCAAGGTACTGTGCGGCAGAAGACAGCGACACCGCAACCGTGAGCATAAAGTCAACCATCAGGGCAGCCCCTAGCACGATAGCGGCGGTTATCCCTAGGTTCTGGTGTACCAGGGAGAAGTCGCCGCGCTCCCCCACATGCTGGATGTTGTAGCGGTAGGCGCCCACCACGACCAGTAGAATCAGGGCAATGCCCAGCCCCACCAGGGGCGAGTAGGCTAGGGCCCCGTGGCCGGCCAGGAGCAGGGTCAGCAGAATTTCGTCGGGGGCATAGGCAACCGACGAGAATCCGTCCGCCCCGAAAAGGGGTAGGGCACGGCGTTTGGGCAGGTTGCCCTTCTTGGCGTGTCTACTGGTGACGGGGGCACCAAAAATCAGGCGGGTGGCCATGCTCCTAATATTTCTCACAGGCTCTAACCGTAGTCGGTAGAGCGGGGAAAACACAGCTATACACACCACATTTTGCTCGTGGGTGAGGACGCCCCCGCGCGGCTATGGCGCGCCGGTTGGGTGGTGGGGCCGCCAGGCGTAGACTAGAGGCAACCCTGCTGTGCGGGGTTTATGTTTGTTTCCGTCGTGGTTTCGTGAGGTGCTAAGTGCCCCATTTTGTGATTATGGGTGCTGGTCGTGTGGGCGTTATGCTGGCCCATACCCTAGAAGATGCGGGTCATTCGGTTGCTGTAATCGATCAGGATGACCGGTCTTTCCGCAGGTTGCGCAAAGATTTTGCGGGTAAGAAGGTGACCGGTGTGGGTTTTGACCGCGAAACCCTCAAGCGGGCCGGTATTGAGCACGCCTACGCTTTTGCTGCGGTGTCTTCTGGCGATAACTCCAACATTATTGCCTCTCGTGTGGCCCGTGAGACCTTTGGGGTGCAGCACGTGGTGGCCCGTATCTACGACCCCAACCGGGCTGAGTTCTACCAGCGTCTGGGTATTCCCACGGTAGCTGCGGTGCGTTGGTCGACCGACCAGGTGCTGCGCCGCATTTTGCCGGAGCAAGCTATGGCCGGTGATTTCCGTGAGGCTTCGGGCCGTCTGATGCTCGGTGAGCTACAGTTGCACGAGGATTGGGCTGGGCACGCCCTGACCGAGATTGAGCAGGCTGCCGGTGTACGCGTAGCCTACCTGACCCGGTTTGGGGAGGGTATGCTCCCCACCAAGGAGACCTCCTACCAGCAGGGCGATACGGTGCACGCCATGATGCGCACCGAAGACATCAACGACATTGCCAGGGTGCTGGGTGCTCCCCCGGCACGCAACGCTGAGGGGGATCTGGAATGGAAGTAATTGTTATCGGCGCTGGCTCGGTGGGCTCATCAAGCGCCCGCGAGCTACTCTCCCACGGCCACACGGTCACCATTATCGACCTCAAGCCCGAGGTGATTTCCCGCAGCGATATTCAGCACGCCCACTGGGTGATTGGGGACGCCTGCGAGCTGTCCGTCCTGCGCCAGGCCAAACCCGAGAACGCGGACGTCATTGTGGCTGCCTCGGGCGACGATAAAACCAACCTGGTGGTATCGTTGCTGGCCCGCAGCGAGTTCGGGGTGCCCCGAACCGTGGCCCGCGTGAACAATCCCAAAAATGAGTGGCTCTTCGACGACTCCTGGGGCGTGGACGTTGCGGTTTCTACCCCGCGCCTCATGACCGCGCTGGTCGAGGAAGCCGTTGAGGTAGGCGACGTTGTGCGCCTGCTGACCCTCAAGACCGGCACCGCCACCCTGGTCGAGTACACCGTGCCCACCGACCACCCGATTATTGGCCACACCGTCGATAACGTTCAGTGGCCCTACGAAACCACCCTCACCGCCATCCTCCGCGACGGAGTACCCATTACCCCCAGCGGGGACGACGTAATTGAGGGCGGCGACGAGCTCTTCTTCATCACCACCCCCGCCGGTGAGGACGACATCCGCGCCCTCTTCAGCTAGCCCCCTTCGTGCTTTCCAGCAAAAAGGACGCCGGCCCCACCTTCTTCGCCGAAGGTGGGGCCGGCGTCCCTGTGCCTGCTACTAGAGGGCCGGAACAATCTCGTAGCGCGGGTTGTACATGAGGGGTTTCTCACGGGTGCTCAGCATACCCGAGACCCGAAGATAGCCACCTGCCTCTATTCCCGGCACCTGACGCTGGCCCTGCCAAATCAGGGTCAGCACCGTACCTGGGCTCAGGGGCGGGAACTCCGGGTAGAGTACCCGGGGAGCCGCCCGGTTGACGCTAAACCGGGTGGTGAAGCCGGTCTCCTCATCCAGCACAGAAATCTGGCCGGTTGAGGTGTCTTCGGTGGTGCTCACATCGGTGGTATCGTCAAGATCTTCACCGGTCTCTGCAATGGGCATACCCGTCATGGGGTGGGTCTTAGCCGGAGGCAGGGGCTTAGACTTATCGACCAGCAAAGTCACCTCAAACCGGGGATTAGCCCCCACATGCGACATGTGCACGCGGGTCACCCGCCCGGCGGCCCTAGCGCGAAACCGCTCGGGGTACTCTTCTAGGCGGGTCACCGGCCCGGCAGCCCGCTGCTGGGTAAAGGGAGACTCAGTCTCAGGCATGGGCGCTAACCAATTTCAGTGATTTCGGGGCCGCGGCGGGGCACCTCAACGGTGGGCTTCTTCTCAGCCTGGGCAGCCGCTGCGGCCTGGGCGGCGGCGTCCTGAATGTTCTGGGGTACGCGCATGGGCAGCAGGTCGCGCGGGGGCATGGGGTCAGAACCGCGGTTGACCACGATGGTGCGGAAGACCTCTTCAAGGGCGGTAGCGCTCTCACCGGGTAGCACGGCCTTGCCCGAGAAGACACCGCGGACGAACCAGCGGGGGCCGTCCACACCCACAAAGCGAGCAATACGGAAGCCCTTACGTCCGTCGGGAAGTTCAGCGGGTACGCGGGAAATCAGCTGACGCCCGAAGGGGCCGTCCTTGATATCAACCTGGCCACCCTGGCGGCGCACGCTCTCAGACAGTTCCTTACGAATCTCATCCCAGATACCGCGGCTCTTAGGAGCCGCAAAAGCCTGCACCTGCAGGGTCCCCTCACCCAGCTGCAGGGTCACCGCGATAACCTGCTGGGTCTTCTGGTCCACCTCAAGGCGCAGGTTCAGCCCGGGGTTGCTCTTGACCAGCAGGCCACCCAGGTCGATGTAGCTAGAGCCGGTACGCTGCTCGGTGATGTCAAAGGGGCCGTTCTCACGGGTAAATTCCACGAAGGACGCCACAGGCTCCTCCTGCGCGGTAGGCTGCTGGGTGCCGCCCTGGGCAGCCTCAGCAGGTGCCTCTTCAGCGGCGATTTCCTTCTCGTCGCTCTCCACAGCGGCAGCTGCCGCGCCCTGCTCACGCTCAGTCACGGCGTCCGCGCCATTCTTTTTCTTACCAAAACCAAACATAGTGCCTCCTTCGGCCCTCGCCTATCTACTGCTCTTACTGTACGCCCGTTGAACCAAACCCGGCAGTTCCACGCTCAGTTTCGCTCAAACTCTCCACCACATTAAAAGTAGCCGACTCAAACCGCTGAATAACCAGCTGGGCAATGCGGTCACCGCGCTGAATCTCAAAAGCCTGCTCCCGGTCGGTATTGAGCAGGCAGACCATGAGCTCACCACGATACCCGGAATCAACTGTGCCCGGCGCGTTCACAATCGTAATGCCGTGCTGAGCAGCCAGACCCGAACGGGGGTGCACCAGACCCACATAGCCCTCAGGTAGGGCGATCGCCACACCGGTCGGCACCAGGGCCCGCTCACCCGGTTGCAGGGTAAGGTCCACGCGCGAGCGCAAATCAGCACCGGCATCCCCGGGCTGGGCATAGGCAGGGGGCTCAATTCCCTCATCGAGCATCTTGATATCAATCTTAATCTGGTTCATCACCCCTTTACTGTACCGGCTTAAGCGCTCCGGTGCCGCCCACATCAGGCGCCAAAACCCCTTAGACTAGAACCTGTGCGCCGGGTTTGCCCCGGCTCATACTTCACAGTTTGTCCCTCGTCGAAGGAAGCTATGCCTGCTACCGCCCCCACCGTGCTATACCGTGAACGTCTGGCCCCCGGAATCGGCCTGTGGATAGGCTGCCTGGGTGTTGGCCTAGCCTCTTTCCTGGTCGGCGCACCGATTAATATCACCGCTGGCATTATTGCCGGTATCGTGATGTTCCTGCTGGTCGGCGGAATACTCTATGGCAGCTCCCCCACCATCGAAATTACCGAGACCACCGTACGCTTCGGTAGGGCCCGTATCGAACGTGACTATGTTGGTCGAGCCTACGCTTTCCGAGGTGAAGATGCCCGCCTCGCTACCGGCCCGGCACTCGATGGCCGCGCCTACATGTGTTTCCGCGGGTGGATTACCTCAGTCATTCGTGTTCAGATTACTGACCCGGCAGACCCCACCCCCTACTGGATTGCGTCCTCCCGCCACCCCGAAAAAATTGCCGCCATCCTGAATGAGGGGCTGCCCGAAGAAGACTAAGACGTCCAAAGGCTGCTAAGCACCTGGCAGACATCATCTTTAGGCGATACGAGGGCGGGCCCGCGTTGCATAACGCGGGCCCGCCCTCTTACTTTTGAAGTTTCTTCGTCTTAGCTCTCGCACTCGATGCAGAACTTGAGATCGCCCTCTTCGCGGGCAATCTGGGAACGATGACGCACTAGGAAGCAAGAAGCACAGGTGAACTCGTCGTCCTGTGCGGGGAGCACCACAACGTTCAGCTCTTCATTGGAGAGGTCAGCACCGGGCAGCTCAAAACTTTCGGCCGCTGCGTTTTCGTCCTCATCCACTGCACCTGACTGCATTTCTGAGGGGCGTGAACGCAGCTCCTCAAAGGACTGGTCCTTGCTCTCTTCATCCTGCTTGCGAGGTGCATCGTAATCGGTTGCCATGGTTTTCTCCGTATTAAGTGTGCGAAGGGTAGATACCCTCTCTGTCTGGTCTGGGGTACCTGCACCTCGGTCTTGGTGTCGACCAACTCTGCGCTCGTCAGGGTCTACGACTGTGTTGAGGTGACGGGTAGAATTGTTCACCATTGCCCCCGATAATGCAAGTGGAAACTTCATGTTCTCTCTCAGCGAGTCACAATGACTCGGACAGGGCTGGTACGGGAGCAGAAAAATATTTCAAGCTCTTGCTGAACTTGAGTAAAAAATCCTTGAAAAACCGGGTTTTTCCAAAACTTCTCTCCCACCTCCAGCTACTTTAGCTTTCAAGCACAGCTTGAGCCGGTAGTCTTTCAAGTAAGTGTAAAGATTGAAGTGAGCACCCCTCTCTGCTGAGGCGGTGCCCGGCCCCATCTAAGGAGACCGAGCAGTGCGAGAACTGCGACTTGCTGGCATTCACGACGACGGTGAAAACCTCGTTCTCGAATCATCTGACGGCGCAACCTACCTCTTGCCCATCGACCAGAACCTACGGCAGAGCATTGCCCGCGCCCGCCGCATCAGCCCCCTGCGCGGGGGCAGCGCTAGCGGCACCTTTGGCCCCCGCGACATCCAGACCCGTTTCCGCCAGGGCGCAACGGTTGAAGAGATTGCCGCAGAGTCAGGTTGGGAGCCGGAGCGCGTGCGCCGCTACGAGTGGCCCATCGTCGCTGAACGCGCCAACATCATCCAGACAGCCCGCACTGTGGTCATCTCCCCCGCCCCCGGCCAAGGCGGAGCAGCACAAAGCCTCAACCAGCACATCGAAGCCGTGTCTGAACGCTTCGACTTCGCCCAAGCCCCCATGGAATGGAGCACCTGGCAGCAGGAGTCAGGCCAGTGGACCGTGTCTGTCGATGTAGAGCTAGGCGAGGACACCCAGGCTAACCTGCCCCGCGGAGTCATGTTCCCCGCCCGGTGGAACTTCAACCCTGCCAACCAGAGCATCTACGCTTCAAACGAAGCTGCCTACTTCCTCATGGGCCGCGATCACTCCCATGATGCCCCCATTCCGGGCCCGGCCAAGCAGGCAGCTGCATCCCAGGACGAGGTAGCAGGCGACGTTCCCGAGCAGGCTGCTCCCGCCACCGTTGGTGTTCAGGTTGCCGAGCCCCGCATCGCCCGCGTGAGCATCCCCGAGCAGAAGGAACAGAACGAGCTGCTCGACGAGCTGACCGCCCGTCGCGGCGTCCGCTCCTTTGATCCTGCCAGCGAGCGCAAGCTAGCTGACCTGCTCGAACGCGCCCGCCGCAGCTCCCGCCCCGCCCCCGTGGCCGAGGTGCAGGCCGAGCCTGCCCCTGAAGCCGAAGAACCTGCTGCGCCGGTAGCCGAAGAAGTACCCCAGCAGCAGACTGCCGCTACCGAAAATACCGCTAGTGAAAATGCCACTAGCGAAAATAGCGTAGGGCAGCAGGTGCCTGAGGAGACTAGCGAGATGGGCTCCGAAGCTCCGGTAGCTCTTGAGGAAGCTCCCCTGCCCGCCGAGACTCCAAGTGCTCAGGGTTCCCTGCCTGATGAGCAGGGCCAGGGCACCGTTGGCTCGCCCGTCGCTGTGGAGCCCCAGCGCGAAGCTGACTTCCAGGAGGCTGAGGCTCCCCTTACCGAGGCTGCAGAAGGTGCCCCTGAAGCACAGGCCGAGCAGGTAGAAGAAGAGCCTAAGGCCCAGCAGCCCAAGGCCGGCCGGGCCAAACGCACCAGCGTACCGAGCTGGGATGACATCATCTTCGGCAACCAGCGCCGCTAAACCTGCCGCCAGCAGCGCCTACCCAAGCCCCGCGTCCGCCCCTTTGGGGAAAGGACGCGGGGCTTTGCTCTTACTGGTGTAGGGGCCAAGGGAAGTCGCCGATTTCACGGGTGTTTTCGTTAGAGGCACCACAGCACCAGCAAGCTTTCAGCGCGTACACTAGATACAGTAATCTCTCTTATTTTCACCGCACCAGCCCACGTCGCAACCGTTTCGCACACGGGTAAAGGGCTTAGAAACACTTGATAAGGAAAACGTGACCACGCCCCGTTCCCACCAGTCACCCAATTCTGACGACCAGAAGCCTACCGCCGACGACGCCACCGAGGCTCTACCTGCTCCTGCGCCCGAGGGTGCTACCGACGATGCGACCGAAGCCCTTCCCCTGGCAAAGGGCTACGAGTACGTGACTGCCGATAGCGGGAGCACCCGCGCCGTAATCGACACGGACGACGATTCCCTAGCTTTTGGTCTCATGCGCAACGGGGACGTGGTCGAAAAGCTCACCCGCGAAGAACGACGGGCTGATCGGGCCGCTGAAAAAGCTGCAGCGAAAGAGGCCGAGCGGGCAGAAGAAGCCCGCAGGCAGGCAGCCCTGGCCGCCGCAGCAGCTGAACGTGACCGCCTAGCACCTCCGAATGCAGCAGACGAGCAGGACGACCGCAAGACCGCCTCAAAGGTCTTCTTTGTGGGCTCCGCGGTACTCACCGCCGCTGCTATCGCCCTGGTTGCTGCTTTCTTGCTCCCCCTGAACGACGATGTCTCTCGCCAAACCACGGTGGAGGTAACCCCCAGTCCCACGGTGGCAGAGGCCAGCTCCTCGGCAGCAGAAAGCTCAGCAGCGGCGCCGGTACCCAGCTTTAACACCAAGGCTCCCACCGTTACGGAGCAGGACGGTGGCACCGAAGAACCCGTGGCCCCCGGCAGCGTGCTCTACGCCCCCACCCAGGAGGCCCCCGTAGTCGAAGCAACCCTGGAGCCCACCCCGCTTGAATCAGCGGTAGAAACCGCCCAGCCCGAGCCCACTCTTGAAGAGACCCCGGCGGCGGAAGAAACCCTCACCCTTGAACCCACACCGGTAGCTACAACCCCTGCCGAGGTGGTAGCTCCCACCGATGCGGCTCCCATTGACGAACCTAGCCGCCCCGTTGAAACCGGCTCTGCCACCGAGACCGCCAGCGCAGCCAGCCTCCCTACCGCTCCGGCCGCTGACGGTAGTAGCCTAGCTCCCACCCTAGCGGCAACTACCGGCCCCTAGCCGCATGCGGCGGGTCGGGCGTCCGCACCGGTTCTAGCCGGTGGGTAGCATCAGCAGGGGCACCTGCGTTTCCTCAAGTGTGAGAGACCCGTGCTGGCCCACCATCTGCAGGGCCTGGGGCTTGTAATGCCGCATGTCGTAGAGGGCGATAGGTTCGCGGGCAGCCACGATAATATCTCCGATACGGCGGCGGGCCTCGTCGGTTACCGGCTGCCCAAAATAGCCGGCCTCAAAGAGTTCTTCTGAGTCAAAGACCCAGGCCTGATCCCCCCAAGCATCTGCCCACCGGCCCAGGGCGTCCTGGCGGGCAGAAGTGCTGGTGTCTTTCAAGTAAAGCTGCACCATGCGGGGTTCGCCCGCCGTCAGCTCAAGGTTATCCAGCAGAGCCGTATCCCCCGAGTAGTCGATGCGGTTCTCAGGGGCGATATCGACCATGCCGTGATCTGCCGTCACCAGCAACAGCACGTGCGGGGGCAGCCGACGAGCCAGCGATTTCAACGCGAGGTTGAGCTCTTCCAGCTGCTCTAGCCACTGGTCAGACCGGGTACCGAACTTGTGCCCGGTCTGGTCAATTTCCCCCCAGTAGAGGTAGACCAGGGACGGCTTACGGGAATTTAGCAGGCTAGCAGCCAGGGTGGTGCGGGCAGCATACCCGGCTGCGTGCACGAAGCGTCCGCCCCGCAGGCCAGCCTCGCTCAGACCGGTGCCCGCATACTTGCTCAGCGACACGGTAGCCACATCCAGGTGGTTCTGGTAGCGCTCAAAGACCGTGGGGTGGGGCTGCCACTGGTGAGGGTCAACGGCCTTGTCCCACCCCGACAGCTGGTTCATCACGGCCCCGGTAGCCGGGTTTTTCACCTCGTACCCGGCCATGCCGTGGTAGCCCGGCGGGGTCGCTGTTCCCAGGCTGCTGAGTGAAGCCACCGTGGTCGAGGGGATGGCCGAGTGAATCGGGCCAAGCTGGGTTGCCTTCTTCAGGAAGGGGGCATAGGAGCCGTAGGCATTCAGCAGGCTCTGCCCCAGCCCATCGACCATAACCAGGCAGACGCTGCGATAGCGGGTAGGGTCAACCCCGGTGGCGCGCAGGCGGTCTGCCAGGCCGAGCAGGTCGTGACGTCCTGCCCCGTGCAGGGGGTGCGGGTCGGGGGTAATAGACCCCTGGGCGACCAGGGTGCCGCAGGATTCGAAGAGGTCAGCTAGGTTGTTGCCGCCGTAGCCGGGTTCGGTGGGCAGGGCATTACCGCAGTAATCGGTCAGGACGCTCATGTTAGGCCCCTGCCTGCGCGGAGCCGCCTGCCGGGGCGGCTACCTGGTTCATTGCTGCCATGTGGGCAGAGCGCAGTGCGCGGGCGAAGCGCCGGGCCTGGGCGGTAGCCTCTTCCCCGTCGGCCGGGGCGCTCACGCGCAGGAGCATGTCTTCCCGCGGGCCCATGCCGGTGTAGCCGTGGTCGGCATCGCAGGCGGGGTCGGGACAGTCTGCCGGTTGTACGTCAAGGCGCTGGGAGCCCGTCCAGGCGATCAGCATCGAGACTTCTGAGACGGGGCTACCGGTTCGGTAGTGCTGGGGCTGCGGGTAGGTGTAACTGATGGTCAGGGTTCGAATACGGCTCACGTGCAGGGTCTCAACCGACACGTGGGCGAGCACCTGCTGGCCGCTTTCGTCGAGGTTCTGGTCATCCAGGTGGGCGACCAGGAGTATCTGACCGGCCAGCACCAGCACCGTAATGTGGCGGTGTACCTCGTTCTGGTCAAAGTGGGTCTCTACCTGAACCAGGTGCGAGGTAGGTACCAGCCCCGCCAGGGCTTCATCGACCGTATCGAGAACGAGCTCGGGGTAAAAGCCTGCCTGCTGAATATCCCTGGTGAGGGCTTCGGCTGCGCTGAAGTTCATCATCTCGTCTCTTTCTAGGGTGAATCTGGCCAGTAAATCTACCCTCCATCTTAGGTCATGGCTAGGTCACACTTAGCTGCTCATGGTTCGGCGGGCAGAATCGGTGCGCTGCTGGGGGTTGCCCAGGCGTATCTTGGCACCCACCACGGTGAGGGTTTCCTGTGAGAGCAGGACGGGGTTGAGCTCAAGGTAGGCGATCTCGGGGTGGTTGTCTTTCATCAGGGCTACCCGGGCGCAGAGGTCTTCGAGTAGGTCAACCCGCACCTGGGGCAGGTCGCCGTCGGCAAAGAGCTTGGCTGCTGCCTTGGGCGAGCGCACCATCTTGTAGACATCCCGTTCGGTCAGCGGTGGGATGCGGTGGGCCCAGTCTTCTAGCAGACTGGTGGCATCCCCGGCCATGCCGAAGGAGACCACGGGGCCGATCAGGGGGTCTTCGATACCGGTGAGTACCGCTGTTTGACCGGCTGGGGCCTGTTTCTGCACGGTAAGGTCGAACCTACCGTAGGGTTCGAGCACGCGGTGCATTTGGGCTATTTCGCTGATGAGTTCGGCGTCGCTTTCAATACCCAGGCGCACACCGCCCAGGTCTATGCGGTGGCGCAGAAAGTCGTCAGTGGTTTTCAAAACGACCGGGTAGCCGCCTGCCCGGGCAGCGGATTCAACCGCTTCTTCTGCGGTGTCAAAGCCGTATTCGGGCAGCAGGCTAATGCCGTAGTGGGCAAGGAGTTCTTCGGTGGCAGAGGCTGGTACATCGAGCAGGTTCTCACCGCTCACCTGGGTCAGGTGCTGGGCGATGTCAGCGGCCGCAGCCTTGGGGCTGAGGTTCTCGGGAGTAGCCAGCACTCCGGTTTCCTTCTCCCGCCACTCCACATAGTCCATGATGCTTGCCAAAGCCAGTATAGAAGCCCCCGGGGACTCAAAGCAGGGCAGCCCTTCTTGCAGGAGGGGGGTGCTCTCCCCCGCTGTGTCTTTCTCTGCCGGGGCGGGCGTCCGCCCATCCGGGTCTTCCCAGATTCCGCGAAGGGCTGCATCAAAGCTGAGTGTGCCGGGGAAGGCTGCCACCACGGGCTTCCCTGTGCGCTTGCCTGCGCGGTAAAGGACGCGGGCAACGTCCTTGGGGTCGATAGAGTCACCGGTGAGGAAGACGCCAATGGCCGCATCAATATCTGATGCTTCGAGGGCGCTGGTTGCTACGTCTTCAAGCACCTCTAGCCCGTCGATACCGTCATCGGTAAGCCTCAGCATAGACTCGGTCACCCGCACATCGATGTTCAGGGCCTCGGATCTGTCGGCGATAATCTGCCCCAGGGCTGAGGCGTTGGAAAGGATAGCCACACGCCGCCCAGCGGGAAGGGGCTGGGAGACCAGCACCTGGGCCACGTCGAGCACCTGGTCAAAAGTTTCGGCGCTGATAACTCCAGCCTGCTTGAACATAGCGTCCAGGGCTTCGGTGGGAGCAATGGAGGTTCGCCCCGAATGCCCGGGAGGGAGCTGCTGGCCGGTCACAGCGTTCTTGGCCACGAGTACGGGTTTGGCACGGGAGAGCCTGCGGGCGATACGGGAGAACTTTCGGGGGTTGCCGATAGATTCAAGGTAGAGGGCGCAGACGCGGGTTGCTTCGTCGTCTTCCCAGTACTGCATGATGTCGTTACCCGACACGTCGGCGCGGTTGCCCGCTGAGACCAGGGACGATACACCGATATTGCGCTTGACGGCGGTGTTAGAGAACATGGCGCCGATAGCTGAGGACTGGCTAAAGAGACCCAGGGCGCCAGGCTTGGGGTCCTGGGCGCTGATGGTGGCGTCAAGGCGGACGTCAGGGTTGTTGTTCAGCAGGCCAAAGGAGGCAGGGCCGATGACGCGCATACCGTGGCTACGGGCCGATTTCACCAGGGCTTTTTGACGGGCGCGGCCGCGGGCCCCGTCGTCCGCATAGCCGGAGGTGTAGATAAGGACGCCGCGGACACCCGCCTCGCCGCAGGCTTCTACGGCTGCGGCTACCTCGGCGATGGGGACGGCGATAATAGCTAAATCTACACGGGCTGGCACTTCACCGATGCTGGGGTAAATAGGTACCTCACCGGCAGGCAGTTGCTCCTCGTTAACTCCGTAGAGGGCACCGGTAAATCCACCTGCCACCAGGGTTTTAATAACCCTGTGACCGTTGGCCTCCCAGCGGGGTGCTGTACCAATCACGGCAACGGCATCGGGGGCAAGGAGCTCGGCGATAGATTTGGCTTCAGCGCGGTGTTCGCGGGCTTCCATCACGCCGCGGGAGCGGTCGGTGGGGTCGATGTTGAAGTAGACCATGACCAGGCCGTCTTCAAATTCGCGGGAAATCTCGTAGCCCGCGTCGGTGAAGACGTTGAGCATTTTGCGGTTCTGGGGCAGGACTTCGGCGCTGAACCTGTCGATACCGCATTCGTTAGCAGCTGCTGCAAGGTGTTCTAGCAGGATTGACCCGATGCCGCGCCCCTGGTGGGCATCGGAAATCATGAAGGCCACTTCGGCCTCCCTGGGGTTGTGGGTGCGGTCGTAGCGGCCGATACCGATCATTTCATCGCCCAGCATGATGACGAAGGCAACCCGGTTATTGTGGTCCACCGTGGTGAACCGGGTCAGTTCTTTGTCGCTCAGAGTGGGTTTGTGAGTGAAGAAACGCAGGTAGATAGTGCGCTCTGACTGGCCCGCGTACATTTTTTCGAGGGCTGCCCGGTCGGTGGGGACGACGGGGCGCAGGTTGGCGGTGGCCCCATCGCGCAGGACGACGTCCGCCTCCCAGTGGGCCGGGTAGATAAAGGGGATTCCGTCGGTTGTGGGGTGGGCTGGGTCAGCCGACGTAAAACGTGGGGTGTGGCCGTCCTGCTCGTAGCGGCCTGCGGGTGCTTCTGATTCAGTCACGGGGTGCTCCTGGGCGTGCTGGGGGGGCGCTTTCCCCCATCATAACGCGATTGAGGTGTAACTCACACCCCTATGGTTGCGATAGGCCCTCTCAATGATTAGGGGAAGAATAAAAGCTGCTACAGACCCCCACTCATTTTTAGTAGCTGGTGTTGCGCTCGATGCAGCGAGTGATAGCCTCTTCGTCCCCGGCATGGGCAATCTCGCAGTTCGCGGTTTCAGCTCCGTTCAGGAACCAGCTCACCATAAAGTAACAGAAGACCGCCACCGGGATGCAGAGAATACCCAGGGCTATACCGCCCCAGGCCATACCGGCTGTCTGCCCATAAAAACGGGTACGCGGGTGACGCTTACGAGCGCGTAAGGCTTCGATACCCAACACAATAGCCGCCACCGCAGGGATGAGAGCCAGCAGGGCAAAAACGCCCGCCATGAGCACTACAAGCCAGCTCACCACGCCCACCGATAAAGCCATGACCGCCTGGTAGTAACCACGGCCTCGCTTATCACGCACCATTTCCCCGTAGGGGCGTCGATGGGCGCCTGGTACCCGGTACTGGGCAGGCTCCCCTGGGGTTTCGTAGTCTAGGACAGGAGGCAGCAGGACACCCGTGCCCGCGGGTGCTTGCGACTGGGGGTAAGCGGGGGGCTGGGTGCTCACGGCGTCCTCTTTCTTCCTAAAACTGTTGGCCCGCTACTGGGCCTTATCCTATGGTCAGCTTACCAGCAGCGTCACCTCGTAATCTAGGCAACAGCCCCGCTTCTACTCACCGCGCAGAGGTGAAGAAACAGAGCTGGGGCTTGCTGCGACTCAGAGGGCCAGGCAGTAACAGCCACCTTTGTCGGAGCAATTTTGAGCGGGGCGGCACCAATAAAGCCAAGCACAACTCCTAGTCCCATGACTAGGGCTGATAGGCCGGAAGAAACAACCGAGGTAAAGCGAGAAGCGCGCAGGAAAGAAGCATTCATCACCAGGTTGCAGCGGGTCTGAAGTTCTTCTGCCAGTGCCTCATCGCCGGCTTCTTGAGCTTCGCGCACCATGGCACCCAACTCGGCACAGGTTTTTCCTTCATAAACGGTACCTTCAGCACCTGCGGTGGCACCTCCAATCAGCATGACGATGGCGGCAAGAAATATTCACTTAAAGTAGTCCATACACCTTATTGATAAGGTGTTTTAGAGTGAATCACCTATACTGAGAGCACCCTTTAGGGCCATATCGTGCCGCAGCCACATTAGTTCGATACAGGTATCAATGTCATTTAACCTACAGCCGGTGATCTGCTCAAATTTCGCGACCTTATTACGCAAAGTATTCTCGTGGATATAAAGAGCTTGAGCTGCGTCTCGATAGCTACGTCCATACTCCAAAAACGCCCACACATACATCAGCAGGGCTTCACCGCCGCCGTGATTCTCCCGCAGAGGCGCCAATAATCCCTGTTCTACAACATCCCCCAGCCAGGGGGTACACGCAACCGCTAGGCGCCAACCCCGACTGCGCGCATCAAAGCACCCTACACTGCCCGGCTCCAATGACGCCAAGACAGCGCGTGCTTCTTCCAGTGATTCCGCAAGTTTTCCAATACGCACGGGGCAGCCAAGAGCCAGAGCTCCACCGCGAAGCTCCTGCCGTTCACTCGCTCGGGAGATGGCAGCATCCACCCCCTCAAGGGCTGGAAGCACCCCCACCAGGGACCCCTCAACCGCATCGGCTACAGCCGAAGCAAGAACACCCGAAAAAGCACTCTCAACCTCAGAAGCCCATACAATCGGGGAGAGCTCCCGCCCCAGAACTACCTGATATTCCAGCTCCCCGGGCAGCCCCAGACGACTGGCCAGCCGCTCTTCGTCCGCCGCTTCCAAAGCCCCCTGCACAAGACGAGTTAGAAAGTCACGTTTTTCGACCTTTCTCCGCTCAGCATCGCTCAACAGGGCAGGTTCATAGTCGCGCGCTGCCTGAACCATGAACCACTCACCCACCTCCCACATAATCCCCATGGCCTCCAGGCGTTTTTCAAAAGGCAAGCCAGAACGCTCAGCCATCTGCATAAATCTTCGCTGGGCAGCAGATAGAGCAAGGCGGTGCGCCCTCAACACAGAGGCTAGAGAAACCCCCTGCACCTTTCGGCGAGGAGCCACCTCATAGACCCCTTCACGCCCACCACCCAAGACTTCATCTACAGGAGCAGAACTTTCTAGGCACATTATCGCCGCATCGAAAACCCCTGCCACGCTATCAACCAGCTCTTCACGTGGCACTGCCCGGTACTCCGAGAGCTCATCAACAACAGCTCTTACGGCACCCACCACCAGGGCTTCCTTTTCCGCCACCAGAGTTCGCAGCAAAACGTCCAAGCTAATGTAAGGTATCTCATGCATATCACCATTGTAGAAAATTACACGCCCGAACAACATGTAATGAAAAAATCTACATTGCCATGATGTAAATCACATCATTATTGTTAGTGCAACGCCTACCGCACCGGGGGCGTCCGCACAAACAACACTAAGGGAACCAAAGATGACAGAAGCAATCTTCAAAGCAGAAAAGGTGATGCAGCCGGTACGTACCACAAAGCAAAAACGCAAGGCCTTTATCGGGGCCGTCGCCGGGCACCTGATCGAATGGTACGACTACGGCGTCTATGGCTTCGTCGCCATCTACGTAGGCGCGGCCTTCTTCTCATCCAATACACCGGCAGTAGCCCTACTTGCCTCCTTTGCCACCTTCGCGCTTTCCTTCTTCATGCGCCCCCTCGGCGGCTTCGTCTTCGGCCCGCTCGGTGACCGCATCGGACGCAAAAATACCATGGCCCTGGTCATGTTCCTTATGTCAGGATCCACCTTCGTGATTGGCCTGCTCCCCACCTACGAAACCATCGGTTTTGCAGCCCCCGCCCTACTGATTCTGGCGCGCTGCCTTCAGGGGCTCTCCGCGGGTGGTGAAATCGGCACCGTCACCTCCTACGTCGCCGAATACGGCGGCCCCGAACGTCGCGGCCTAGCCACATCGCTACTCATGACCATCGCAGTCTCAGGCCTTATCCTGGGCTCCATCGTAGCCAACGGCCTTGCCTCATTCCTGGGTGATGCTGCCATGCAGGAATACGGCTGGCGCATTCCCTTTATCATTGCAGGCCCACTCGGCCTCATCGCAGCTTTCATCCGATCCCGTCTGGAAGACACCGCCCAGTTTGAGGCGATTTCAGAATCAGGCCATCAGGAGAAGCGTCCCCTCCGCGCCACCTTCCAGTGGAAACTCAACATCATCCTGGTCGCAGGCTCCATTGCCCTGCTGGCAAGCATGTTCTACCTTATTTTGACCTATTCCTCCACCTACTTCGTCAAGGACCTAGGCTTCTCAGCTAACACCCGTTTCTGGTTCATCACCATCGGCGGTCTAACGGCGGCCTCCCTCATGCCCCTAGGCGGCCTAATTACCGATGTTTTCGGCCGACGCTGGTTCCTCATGGCAACCTCTATGCTCACCATCCCCGCGCTCTACTGGTACTTCACCACGGCCCCCGGCTCAACGCCGTCCGAAATCTTCCTGCCCTTTATGGTAATTTGCGTACTCTTTGGCCTCTACTCTTCAACCCCCTACGCGGTGATGAGCGACCTGATCCCCACGTCCATTCGTGCTACCGGCATTTCTATGGGCTACAACATTCCCGTGGCAGTCTTCGGTGGCTCCGCGCCCTTCATCGCCACCTACCTGGTCAATGCCACCGGCGATATAACCTCGCCCATGTACTTCTTCATCGGGTGCGCGGTTCTCTCATTCCTTGCCGCGGCGTTTACCACCCAGAAAAACTATCAGCGGGTTCGTGACGCCGATGCTGACCTCATGGAAAAGGTTGCTACTTCATCTATCCCCACGGTCGAGCCTAAGAAGTAACACCTCCCTTCATGAAGATACAGAAAAGGCCCTCCGCCCGGATTATCCGGGCGGAGGGCCTCAATACTGTGGAGATGCGGGGAATCGAACCCCGGTCCGATGTGGCGTCAACGGGTCTTCTCCGTGCGCAGTTTGTGAAAGCGGTGTTTTCGGCTACCTTGCTTGCGCAAACACATACAAGGCCTAACCTAGCCGTATAAAAGTCCTACCCGGCCCTACGACAAGGACGGGCAGCAGTGGCCTTTTAAACTGATGGTAGGGGCTGAGCCAAAGGCAAGCTCAGGCTACCAGACTGCATCGCTGGGATTATTAGGCAGCGAGTGCGAAGTCAGTGCGCTTAGATCCTGCACTTATTTTTTTGCAGAGGGCGTTAACGAGATAACCCTGCGTCCTCGGCACGCTTCATCCATCTCAACTCACATCGTCGAAACCGATCATCCCCATATTCTTTTATCAAAGAACGCCAAGCTAAGCGTTTTCCAGTGCTCTTTCGAGTCGCAACTCATCGGTGAAAGACACCGGCCCAATTAGCTTGGATGTACCAGTCTACCAGCTGGCTCTCCTTACTGTAAAGAGCCAGCTGGCGATTGATTAGACGTTGCTGCTTGAGTCTGTGCTTTCAAGCCCCAGCTGCTGGTTGATGCACTGTTCCATGAGAACCTCGTCCTGAGAGTAGGCCATGCAGTCACCGTAGGCTGAGAAAATCCAACCGAAGAACACCAGCATCGCCAGGGAAATAAGAATGCCCAGGGAGCTAAATACAATACCGGTGATAGCCAAGCCCTTGCCGCCGCCACCGGTCTTGGTCTTACGCAGGGCAACAATGCCCAGTACCAGGCCAACGATACCCAAGATGCCGCCCAGAATGACCCAGCCGCCCAGGAAAGATAGGATACCTAGAATCAGCGACGTAATGGCTAGGCCCTTAGGTGCTGAGGCTACCTGCTGGCCGTAAGCGTCATACCCGTAGGAGGGGTAGCTGGCAGGCTGCTGGCTGTAATCCGCCTGGCCGTAATGAGGCTGCGAGTAGGTAGGCTGCGAGGAAGCACTGTTAGCCTGCTGGCTATAGCCCCCGTTTCCCTGCTCTGTAGCACCTGAGCTGTACTGCCCGGGCACGTAATCGCCGTAGGGGTTTTCCTTGTTGTTTCCGGTGGTCATTTCTCTCCTTCGAGTAGGTTCTTATCCCAGGTTCTTATAGCGCATAGCGCGCTGGGCTTCAAGGTTGTCCTGACGCTCACGCAGGGCCTGGCGCTTGTCGTAGTCGCGTTTACCGGTGGCCAGGGCAATTTCTACCTTAGCGCGCCCCTTGCTGAAATAGAGCTTGAGGGGCACAACGGTGTAGCCGCTTTCCTTAAGCTTCTGAGCAATCTTGTTGATTTCACTGCGGTGCATGAGCAGTTTACGGCGGCGACGGGCTGCGTGGTTGGTCCAGGAGCCGCGCCCGTATTCAGCGATATGGATGCCCTCCAGCCACAGCTCGTTGCCGTACATCTGGCAGAAGCCGTCGGTAATTGAGGCTCCCCCATCGCGTAGGGATTTAACCTCGGTACCCATGAGCACCAGCCCTGCCTCCCAAGTCTCTACGATGTTGTAGTTATGGCGGGCGCGGCGGTTGGACGCTATGGTGTGGTTATTCGGGTCTTCTTTCGTTACTTTTTTCTTAGCCACGATTATTCTTCGTTCTTTCTTTTCTGTCGTTCTGCCGCGCGCCACCGCACGCCGGCGTCGATGAAACCGTCAAGCGCACCGTCGAATACGGCACTGGGGTTTCCCTCTTCATAGTTGGTTCGTAGGTCTTTGACCATCTGGTAGGGGTTGAGCACGTAGGATCGCATCTGGTCGCCCCAGGAAGCTTTGACGTCACCGGCAAGTTCCTTCTTTTTGGCGTCCTCTTGCTCTTTGCGGAGCAGGAGGAGGCGGGATTGCAGGACGCGCAGTGCTGCGGCTCGGTTTTGTAGCTGGGACTTTTCGTTCTGCATGGAGACCACGATACCGGTGGGGATGTGGGTCATCCGGACGGCGGAGTCCGTGGTGTTCACGGACTGGCCGCCGGGCCCCGAGGAGCGGAAGACATCGATCTTGAGTTCAGACTCGGGGATTTCGATGTGGTCGGTCTGCTCGATGAGGGGGATGACTTCCACCGCAGCGAAGGAGGTCATACGTTTGCCCTGGCTGTTAAAGGGAGAGATACGCACCAGGCGATGGGTTCCCGCTTCGATAGATAGACGACCGAAGGCATAGGGAGCTTTGACCTCAAAGGTTGCTGATTTGAGGCCTGCTTCTTCGGCGTAGGAGGTATCCATCACCGTAGTATCGAAGCCGTTTTTCTCGGCCCAGCGCAGGTACATGCGCAGAAGCATCTCTGCGAAGTCAGCAGCATCCACACCACCGGCTCCTGCTCGAATGGTCACGACGGCGTCGCGCTGATCGTACTCACCCGAGAGCAGGGTGATTACTTCGAGTTCTGCTAGGCGCTTTTCGATAGCCTGCAGTTCGGCTTCTGCTTCGGCAAGGGCGTCAGCATCGCCCTCTTCGTCGGCAAGTTCTACCATGACCTCAAGATCATCGATCGCCTGACTCAGCTTGACGAGCTTATCGAGTTCGGCCTGCTTATGGGAGAGCTGGGAGGTGACCTTTTGAGCGGCATCGGGGTCGTCCCAGAGGTCGGGAGCGCCAGCTACTTCAGAGAGTTCTGCGATGGTAGCGCGCAGCTGCTCAACGTCGCTGACCTCTTCAATGGAGGCGTAGGTTGAGCGCAGGGTTTTAATCTGGGCAGAAAAATCTAAAGTAGCCATGACTATTAACCCTAGCTGAAAACGATGGTAAGCGCCCGGTTTTGCCCCTGTTTTGCGCTGACGGGGCAGAGCGCTTCTGTTCTAGTCTTGGGTGGTGATGACGCGCGCCCGGCCGGTAACGGTGATATCGATGCCGTCTGGTAATACAACAGAGAGAAGTGGTGGGTGTGCCCTGGCAGAAAGAACGATAACCGCAGTGTTGTTTCCCGATGCCCCGGTTGCGGGGTTTAAGGTGAGGTGGGAAAAGTCGGCGCCGGCGCCGCTTTCTTGCAGAAAGGTGTGAGCGGACGCCTGCACCCCGGCGCTGGTGAGAGTCGCCTGGGCCTGGGTCTCCCCCACCGCTGTGATGCCCTCAATGCGCTGCGCAGCTGACGTTGCCGCTTGGTCAGCTAAAGCCTGGAGGCGCTGTCTTTCAAGATAGACGGAACTTACTCCAACGACGGTGGAAGCAACCAGCAGAAGTACCAGGCACAGCCCCACGATGAGTGGGAGGACGCTTCCCCGCTCAGCTTCGCTCTCGGCGGCTTCAGGGCAGCACGCCTGCTGAAACTGGACCTGTTTATGCTGTGTCATGAGTAGTTCCCTCCCCAGCTCACAGCCTGAGAGGTCATGGTGGCAAGAGTCGGTGCCCCTGGCCAGGGCACCAAAGGTAGCCCGACCTCGACGGTGACGTCCACCGACATCCGCTCCCCCTGGGCACAGACATCCTCGCAGCTCAGCGTAGCGGTGATGGTTTCAGCCCCTAGACCAAAGTCGCTAGCTGTCAAAGCGGCAACCGCTTGCACAGCAGATTGGGTGCGCTGCTCCGGTGGCAAAAACTGAATCACCTGTAGCGCATGGGCACTAGCGTTAGAAGCTGCAAAAGCAGCCGACTGCATCGAAAAGACTGATAACAGAAAATAGACCGTGGGCACCATCAACAGGGCACCCAATCCAATAAACTCAACAAGAGCGCTGCCCTGCTCAGGGTCCTCTGTCTCTCGCATGTCTATAGCTTTATCACCGCGTCTATCTCTGAACCACGGCATGACCACTCACCTCCCACTGGGCAGCTACCCCAAAAGGCCCAAGCAGGGGAACCGGAGCGGTAACGGTAATCTGCACAGCTTCTACCCCTTGCCACTGGGTGATGGAGCTACTAATCGTCGTTGAATACCGGTCAGGAAGAACTGAGTACAGCAGATCATGCGTCCGTTCTTCCCCATCAGCCGGTGTTTTATCGAGCATGGCCCCATAGCGGGCCCCCTGAGATACAGCGTCCTGCAGCACGTTACGGGTGAACAGCGCGAAAGCAACCTGCAAAACACCTAGAAAAAGTAAGACAACCAGAGCGGATACCATGACGAACTCCGCCGTTGCATTACCTCTCTCCTTCTCAGGGGGCACAGCTCTCATGCAGCTCTCCTAGCGATTAATCATTGCCATTGCGTTATTGAACATGTTGACGAGGGCGTCCTGGGCAACCACCAAGATAGCGGCCACGAGTATCGCGGACATCATCGTGATCATCACCCAGCCAGGCACGTCCCCGCGCTCAGGGTCATCCTGGCTTGCCAGAGGCGCAACAAGGCTGAGAAGGGCTTTGAGGTAGGTGTCGGTCATGAACTTCTTCATGGGATTCTCCTTTGAATATGAGTGTGATAGAAGGTGCCCAAACGGGCGGGTTTAGAAGTTAAGATTCAGTAGGGAAAGGCCAGGAAACATCGCAAACAGTACGGTGAGGGGAAGAATCAGAAAAACGACGGGGGCCATCATCCCGATTTCTTTCTTCCCGGCAGTTTCCATGAGCTCTCGTTTAGCGTTATCACGCACGTCCTGGGCCTGGGCTCGCAGAACATCTGCCAGGGGCGTACCGCGTTCAATTGCAACAACCAGGCCATCTACAAAACGGGATAAGGCTGCTACCGAGGTACGCTGCGAAAAACTTTGCAAAGCGACCACGAGGGACTCACCGGAACGAGTCATGGCAAGAATAGTTTGGAACTCACGAGAAAGCTCTCCTTCCGAGCTCCGCACCACCCGTTCAAGCGACCCGATGGCAGATTCCCCAGCGGTAACAGATAGGGCCATAAGCTCTGCCAGGGCAGGAAATTCAGCCAGCATGGCTTTCTCCCGTTTTGCGATCTGCTGAGACAGCCAATAGTCGCGTGCAAGGAAGCCAGCACAGGCGCCCAGAACAATCAGCAGGACTCCCGGCACAAAACTTACCGTCCCTTGGGCGAGCCCCACAGCCACCAAACAGATACAGGAAGTAGCTGCCAAGAGACTCCAGAGCACCTGCTGCACCCGGTACTCTGCGGTTGTCAGATGCCCGCCTAGCTGGGTAAGTCGTTTTTCGAGGGCCACCGTATCAAAGCTCGACTTACCGAGACTCCGGTACATCTTTTCAACCCACGGTGCAAGGAGGGCAGCGCTCGCCCCATAAATGCCTTCAGGTAGCGTGCTATACGGTGTGTCCGGGCGGTTCTTTTTAAGTTCCGCCGCACGAAGCTGAGGCGCTATACGGTCTGCAAAGCTCTCACGGCGCTGGGTCCAGATACTCGAAAGCACCAGCCAGATTCCTGCCGCTAGGAAAAGGCCAAGAAGAAGGGAAAGGTTCATGCCAGCACCCTCCTCTCTTCCGGTAGAGCACCGATACGCATCATCAGCCTGTAAGCAATGACGGTCAGTGCTAGGCCGCTCGCTAACACTAGGAAACCCGCAAAGCTGTTGTAAATTCTGATAGTGCTGGGCTGGGTAGCCATCAGACCCAAGACTACCCAGGGGGCAACACAGGCAAGGCGGGCAGCATTGACCGTCCACGACTGTCGAGCTTCAAGTTCAGAGCGTGTCCTGCTATTCTCGCGGAGGAAAGTACTCAAAGTCCCCAGAAGACGACCTAAATCAGTTCCACCCACCTCACGAGTAACTTTGAGGGCCTCAATGATGTTGTCAGCGGTGGGGTCACTCAAACGGTCTTTAAGACGATTGAGGGCTGGAAGGAACTCACCGCTAGCACGGTAGTCTGAAGCAAAACTAGTAAAAGCCGGGCGCAGGGGCTCCGGCCCCCGGTACTGAAGCTGCATGAGAGCGTCCGGAAGCGACAAACCTGCACGGATTGCTGACCGCAGGTGGTCCACCGCATCCGGCCATAAATCCCGTAACTGGGCCTGCCGCTGAGCGGCACGATGCTTAACCATTAACCGAGGGCTAAAGAACCCAACGCCCGCAGCAAGGGTAGCCAGAGGAACCAGTGAGGTCAACGCGAAGGTCAGCACCATTGCAACAAGAGCAGCTACAGCAGAAACCATATAAAACATAGCTACCGTGAACTTTTCTAGGTCTGCCTGGCGCAGCAGCTGCTGCATTGCCGGGGCTTTTCGTTCTTTTTTCTCCTGAGCGGGGAGCTCCCAAAAGGACATATAGATTAAGAGGGCTCCGATACCGAACATCAGCCCGAATAAAGCACTCATGCCAGTGCTCCCTCGCAGTTGAGAAGGGTATCAGGGGCGTAGCCAGCGCGAAGGAATTTCTCAGGCGAAGGCACCTCAGAAGCAACGCATACCAGCTGATCGCCTTCTCGTCTAAACAGTGTGCTGGTTTCAATCACCCCGTTTTCGACCCGGTTACCAACGGCAAGGATCTCTCGCACCTGCCGTTTGCCCCGCAGATTACGGTCGCAGTGAACCACTACATCAAAGCAAGAAGCCACGGTGGGAACGACAAACGAACTCGAAATGTTATCGCCAGCCAAGAGCGGAAGGGTACACATCTTCGTGATTGCATCGCGAGCTGAGTTAGCGTGAATAGTACAGAGGCCGGGGAGCCCGGAATTGAGCGCAATGAGCATATCAAGAGACTCAGCTTCACGCACCTCACCAATGATGAGGCGGTCAGGTCTCATACGCAAAGCCTCTTTCACGAGGCGCCGGAGAGGAATCTCGCCGTGGCCTTCCAGATTAGGCTGACGGCACTGCAAATTCACAACATCGCGGAGCGGAATTTTAAGCTCAAAAATCTCCTCACAGGTGATAACGCGCTCCCGCATGCCAATAGATGCTGACAGGCAGTTCAACATGGTTGTTTTGCCAGCCTGAGTAGCACCAGAGACCAGGCAGTTTAACCCGCTAGCCACGGCTGCATCTAAAAACTTTGCTGCATCTAAGCTGAGAGACCCCAGCTTAACCAAATCGCTCAAACGAGTTGCTCGCGCAATAAACTTACGGATATTGATGGCCCAATGACGACGGGTCACATCGGGAATAGCTACATGAAGCCTAGAACCGTCCGGCAAGGAGCTATCGACAAAAGGGGTGCTCAAATCAAGTCGTCGCCCCGAGGTCTTGAGCATACGCTCTACCAGCGCACGAATCTGTTCCTCGCTCAGGGTGAGCCCGGTGAGCTCAGACTCCCCAGCACGAGCCACAAAAATCTCGTCCGGAGCGTTAATCCAAATCTCTTCAACAGAGCTATCGTCAAGATACTGCTGAATCTCGCCAAAGCCGCATACCTTGTCGAACAGGGAGCTAATCAGGGAGTCTGCGTTCTCAAGTCGCGGTACTACGCCCCGTAGCATCTGGCGCTCGTACTCAGCGATAGCCTGTTGGATGAGTTCCTTAGCTTCCACCTGCTGTACGAGCGGGTCGATGTTGCTTCGGCGAATCAAGTCGCGCACGTCTGCTTCAACTAGCTCTTCTGCTTGCACTGTAGACATCTGTCCCCCTTACGCTCCATTGCGATCAGTCGATGAATTACCAAACAAGATACAGTTGATTAGGCAAAACAATCAAATACCCCAGGGGTTCCCTGTGGATAACCGCGCCCCGCACCCCCTTACCCAGCCACCAAGAATGCAATGAAGTTACACCTGACAAGCCACAACACATAAAGGCTAGAGTTTTTCCACAGCACCTCAAACCTACTACGGATAAACGTAATGTTTTGACACACACCTAGTTACTGACCAGTAACAACACACAAAAATGCCCACAAGCTATCTAGCTTGTGGGCATTTTTGGGGAAGGCTTCCTTAGTGGGATTTTGCCCTCATAAATTCAATGGCTTCGTCGATAGGGCCATCGAACTGCTTAGAACCATGGTCCAGGACTACTCCGCGTTCACAGATTTTTGCCACCAAATCAAGGTCATGGCTCACCACCACCAGAGTTTTCCCTTCAGCGCTCAGATCTCGAATCTTAGCGATACATTTCTTCTGGAAAGGTTCATCACCCACAGCCAGAATCTCATCCACCAAGAAAATCTCCGGGTCAGTATGAACAGCTACAGCAAAAGCCAGTCGCAGGTACATACCCGACGAGTAGAACTTAACCTCAGTATCGATAAAGTTGCCAATTTCAGAGAATTCAACAATTTCATCAAATTTTGCTTCGATCTGTTCCTTGCTCATACCAAGGATGGCAGCGTTCAGATATACGTTGTCGCGCCCGGTCAAATCGGGGTGGAAACCTGCTCCAACCTCGATAAGCCCAGCGATGCGTCCGCCGGTCAATACCCTGCCCTCATCCGGGTGCATCACACCCGAAATCAGCTTGAGCAGGGTAGATTTACCCGAACCGTTATAGCCCAGCAGGGCAATGCGCTCGCCTTCGCGGATGTCCAGGGAAACCCCGTTAAGAGCATTGAACTTCTCGTTCAGATCTCCCTTACGACCCTTCATCAGCCAGACAAAGGCCTCCTTCATCGACCGAGTATGGCGCAGCACAAAGCGCTTCACCAGAGACTCAACCTTGATAACCACAGGAGCATCATCTGCCACGGGGGGTAAATCAAACTTCTTAATATCCACGTAAATCAGAGCTCCTGGGCGAAGTTGCCCTCTAGCTTACGGAAGAGTAAGTCACCGAGGAACAGGGTTACGAGAGAAACACCCAGGGCAACAGGTACCCACAGGGTCAGAAGGTGCGGAGGGATTTGAGATACCGGCAGTGCAGCAGACTCAGCTGAAAGGGTAGGCATCCAGAAAGCATAGTGGAAGAGCTCAACAGCCACGGTGAGCGGGTTCATCATGTACACGTTCATTACCCAGGGGTAAAGGGTATCGCGCACCATGGTCCATGAGTACAGGACCGGTGAGAACCAGGTAGCAACCATCAGGAGCATATCCACAATATTCTCAGAATCGCGGAAGAAGACGTTAGCTACACCGAAGATGAGGCCCAAGCCAGCCGAAAAGATCATCACGATAATCATGGCGACCAGGGCCGCCCCCAGCTGCTTCAGATCAGGGTTCCAACCAGCTACGAAACACGCGCCTAGAAGCACCAGAATCTGAGGAAGGAAATGGATAAGAGCCACCCAAATCGTTGAAACCGAGAACAGTTCACGAGGTAGATAAATCTTCTTGATGAGCGCCCCGTTAACTACCATGGCTTTAGCCCCGTTACTAAACCCTTCAGAGAAGAAATTAATAACGATCATTCCAGAGAATAGGTAGATGGCGTAGTTCTGCATACCGCGTTCTAGCCCTAAGAAAAGGCCTAAGGCGATATAGAAGACGGCGAACTGTACCCCAGGCTTGATATAAGACCAGAGAATACCGAGCACCGAACCCCGGTACCTTACCTGTATCTCCTTATCAACTAGGAGTTTCAGTAAAAATCTGTTAGCAAAAACATCCCGTAGCCCACGGCCCTTACCGGGGGCTACGAGTTGTTTATTCATCGAATCATTCATCGAGTAAGTTCTGACTCCGTATGCTTGTCGAAGGTCTTCTTCCACTCTTCAATAGAAGTAATACGCTCTGCGGCCTCGGCGTACTGCTTGCGCAGGGTAGGCCATTCACGCAGAATCTGAGCGGTCAGTTTAGATGACTCGACGAGCTTTGAACGGAGCTGTTCTGGGTCACGGCGGTACCACGAAACTGCGGTACCTTCAGCGTTTGACACCAGAGCCGAGTCGTACTGGGACATACGCCACCAGCGGTTATCCTGGTGAGCAATATGAGCCTGGGGGTTCTGCTTATATTCATCGCGCACAGGCTTGACCAGTTGTTTAGTGATAGTTTTCAAGGCCCAGGGGGCAAGAGTACGGTAAGACGGAGCAGCAAAACCACGGCCATTGCGAGGGGGCTTTGCCATCCGCGGCTCAGGGAAGGACTCGACGTCTTCCTTGAACTGGGCGTCAGTATACTCCTTAGTCAGAGCACGGATTTCCGGCAGACGCTGGGCAAGGAGGTCGTGTAGCTGATCGGGGCCAGCAAGAACATCCTTCAGCGCCATAATACGACCGTGCTCGGTAAAGTACTGCATCGAGATAAGGTGCTTGACGTCTGCATAGAGCGACTCACGCAGCAGGCGTCCGCCTCGCTCATAGGGTGAGTGAATCAGCGAAGCAATGATGCGGTTGCGGATGTGGAAGTAAGCCTGCCAGCCTACGAGGTCATCCTTATCAATCCACGATACGTGCCAAACAGCGGCACCGGGAAGTGAGACGGTGTGGTAGCCGGCCTTTTTCGCGCGCAGGCCGAATTCAACGTCATCCCACTTGATGAAGACGGGCAGTGATAGACCAATTTCACGAATAACCTGGGTAGGGATGAGGTCCATCCACCAGCCGTTGTAGTCCACGTCAGTGCGGCGGTGCAGCCAAGGAGTGCTACGCAGGTTGGAGTGCAGGAAATCATGACCCAGGGACTGGTCCTGGTGGGGCAGGTCAGGCTGGAAACGATAGGTGTTGACGACCTCGCCGAAGGTGTGCAGGACGGTACGGTTGTACAGATCAAACATGTGGCCACCTACGATAGTAGGCTTACGGCACATATCAGCGAAGGTGAGCAGTCGGATAATAGATTCTGGCTCAACAACCACGTCATCGTCAAGCAGCAGCGCGTAGTCAGAACCGTTTTCTACAGCCTCGTACATACCGCGGGCGAACCCACCTGAACCGCCCAGATTCGCCTGGTTAATAATACGAAGCTTGCCCTGCAAGGTAGCAGCAACTTCTTCAAAGTCAGGCTCATCCTGGAGCTTCTGAGAGCCCTGGTCAACGATGAGAACTTCTTGCAGATGCTCTAGAACCTCGGGGTTAGCGGCCAGAGAACGCAGGTTATTCAGGCAGAATTCCTGCTTGTTCATGGTGGTAATTTCCAGGGTGATGCGACCGGGAGCCTTGCCGTTATCGGCGCCCTGCCACTCTGCTGATTCCAGCACCAGAGCTTCAGAGCCAGCGGCGAGTTCGAACCAGTACCAGCCGCCATCACCGAAAGGCTTCAGCGAGAGGTCAAACTGGGTGGTGGCTGCACCTTCTACGCGCTTGGAGTCTACACGCTGCAGCGAGCCACGAGCGTTTGACTTGTACACGATGACGGTGCCTTCGCCGTGAGTCTGGAGATGCAAGCGGACGGAGGTCAGGTCAGTCCAGCGCTTCCAGTAGGATGCGGGGAAGGCGTTGAAGTAGGTACCAAAGGAGAGGCGGGTACCGGGGCGCACGAGGGTGGAACGACGACCGATGAAGTCTTCAGTGTGTGCTTCGTTTGTTGAACCGCCGCTGCTCTTGACCGGAGCTTTCTCGTCCTTCAAAGAGTCGTTCTGGCTCAAGGCACCATTCATGGTGGAGAGCTGCACGCCGGTTGCACTACCCGAATCGACGTAAAGCGATACGGTGTCCATCTGAGCGCGTTCAGGGAAGATAACGCGCTGCAGGGTTTTCATAGGTGTCTCTTGGGTATTCTGCATAAGTTTTAGGCCTCGATTCCGCCAGATACCAGCTTTTCGCCCTTTTCGAAGTGGGGGCGGAGCTTGTTGTCGAACATGGAGAGTGCAGCACCGATAGCCATGTGCATGTCAAGGTACTTGTAGGTGCCCAGGCGTCCGCCGAAGAGCACGCTCTGCTCTCCGCCAGCGAGTTCGCGGTACTTGAGGAGCATTTCGCGGTCAGCACCGGTGTTGATGGGGTAGTAGGGTTCGTCGCCCTTTTCTGCGAAGCGTGAGTATTCGCGGTGAATGACGGTAGCATCCTTGGTGTAGTCACGCTCGGGGTGGAAGTGGCGGAACTCGTGGATGCGGGTGAAGGGGTGGGTTGCGTCGGGGTAGTTCATGACGGAGCAACCCTGGAAGTCTTCGATGTCAAGGACTTCTTCTTCGAGGTCGATGGTACGCCAGGAAAGGTCACCTTCGGCGTAGTCGAAGTAGCGGTCTACGGGGCCGGTGTAGACAACGGGGACCTGGCCGAGAACCTTGGAGCGGGAGTACTCGTGGCCCTCTTCGAAGAAGTCGGTATTGAGGTGAACTTCGATGTTGGGGTGGGCTGCCATACGCTCAAGCCAGGCGGTGTAGCCGTCGACGGGCAGGCCTTCGTACTTGTCGTTAAAGTAGCGGTTGTCGTAGTTGTAGCGCACGGGCAGGCGGGAAATGATGGACGCGGGCAGGTCAGCGGGGTCGGTCTGCCACTGCTTTGCGGTGTAGTGCTTGATGAAGGCTTCGTAGAGCGGACGCCCGATGAGGGAGATACCCTTGTCGTTCAGGTTCTTGGGGTCGGTTCCTGCGAGTTCACCGGCCTGCTCCTGAATCAGGGCCTTGGCTTCTGCCGGTGAGTAGGAAGCGTTGAAGAACTGGTTGATAGTGCCCAGGTTGATGGGCATGGGGTACACGATACCGTTGTGGTTGGTGTAAACGCGGTGGGTGTAGTTGGTAAAGCCGGTGAAACGGTTGACATATTCCCAGACGCGTTCGTTAGAGGTGTGGAAGAGGTGGGCGCCGTAGCGGTGAACTTCGATTCCTGTCTTCTCTTCGTTTTCGCTGTATGCGTTACCGCCGATGTGATGACGGCGGTCGAGCAGGGCTACCTTGAGGCCAAGCTGGGTAGCAGCTTGCTCTGCAATGGTGAGGCCAAAGAGGCCAGAGCCTACGACTACGAGATCAGCGTTCACTTAACATACTCCTTGTTAGGGGTTGCACAGCTATCGTGGGGAGTCTGGCAACCGTGCTCTGCTACTACAGCGTAGAAGCTTAACTTCGGTGTGTTCCTTGCACGCAAGGTAAACACAGTCAATAACAAAAGTACCGGATATAGTCGGCTACTACCCGCTAACAGGCTGTAAAGATCATGTGATTATTCCCCGGTCCTCCCCTGTTCTAGTGCTGTGTGCAGAGGAACCTCAACTTTTTTCGCGGAGAGACAGAAAAACAATGGTGAGAGTTTGTTTTTCAGTTTTGTGCCCTTGCATTGGCAGGTTTCCAGGATTTAGGTGGCTTTATGAAGCTTTTAGTGCGCGTCCAGCAGCCACCGGCGGGATCTTACCGAACAGTGGAGCTTGATTATTCGCCCGGTACAACTGGGGTAGATATCCACCGAGAACTCTCTCATGTGTGGGGTAGCAATAATTTCAGTTGGAGTGTTCAGGGGCAAGATATCAGGGAGCTCACTCCCGGCCAGCACCCCTGGACTAGTGGCGCCCAGCTCACAGTCTTGCCCCCTGCACCTTCTGCAACAATTCTTCCTTCCCCAGATGAGAAGGCCCTGTTTACCTTACGTGTGGTGCACGGGCCAGATTCTCATTCTCAGTTTCCGCTGTCTCGAGGTAGCTGGGAAATTGGTAGGCAGGCCTCCCTGCTCACAATTGACGACCCAGCGCTTGCACCGATTGAGGGCTTCCTAGAGGTGACGGCTAGCGGCGTGTACTTCTCGAGCGAGGGCTCACGCCGCAAACTTGAGGTTGGGGAAAAATTTATTCTGGGCAGGAGCGTCCTTGTGCTTGACCAGTATGAGTACCGCGCTCCCCTCTTTCGTGATCCGGTAGTTCAAGACATTGATGCTCCCGCCCCGAAGTCCAAGCTGCTACTGGTAGCAACGATGGTTCTACCTCTCATTGTGGGCCTTCTGATTGCCTGGTTTACCCAGCTGTGGCTTGTTCTTCTCATGGCCTGTGGGTCCTCACTCTTAATGGGACTTCACGCTTTTTCTCAGGGGCGCGAAAGATCCTCTGTGCGCCGTCAGATAACGCAGCTTGCTCGGAAGGAAGAGCAAGCGATAGCCCACTACCGCGGGGCTGACCAGATCCATGCTGATACAGGCATCGTGGTAGGACGCGGCACCCGGCCTATACGGGTTAGGGGCAAGCAACGTGAACTAGGGAGCCTCCCTGAAGTCCAGGGAGCCCCTTATGTCATAAGCGTAGAAGAACTCGCACCCCTAGTCTCTGGGCTTCCTCTTTCGACCCAGCGTTTAGCCCTCTACCAGCTCTTAGCTCAGAATCAGCCGGTCTACCTTCTTGTTCAGGAGCAGGAGGCTACTTGGTTTTTGCGTCTCATTGACCCGCTTCTTGCAGCAACAAACGGGTGCACGGTGTCTCCTGCAGAGCTCAGTAGTTTAGAAACAGGTTTTTTGGTGTGCTCCTATCTGCCGCCGTCCTTACCTCCAGAGCTTCTCCCCTTTCCCTTAGCCGACAAAGGGGATCATAGAGAGTCCGCAGAGCTCTTTTCTCAGTCAACGAGCTGGTACGACGTCGTTTTAGACGGAATCAACGAAGAGCGTTACTGCGCTCTCCTGGCGAACTTGGGAAGAGTCACTACATCCTCTCTTCTCCAGAGAGTTAGCGTTGCAGCAACGAATACTTCTCAACTACCTGCTTATGCTCTCCCTGAGCTGCCGGAGGGTAACCAGCCGAGGAATCTGTGGGCAGAAGAGATCTTTATGTATGCGGGGCTAGCATGTGAAAGTAACGATGACCTAAAACTCGGCCTTGTGCATCATGGCCCGCATTTTCTCTGTGCAGGGACTACAGGTTCAGGCAAGTCCCAGCTTCTTCGTTCCCTGCTATGGTCTACTGCCCTTACCTACCCGCCTCAGCGTCTTTCTTTCGTCCTCATAGATTTTAAAGGTGGTGCTGGTTTAGGCCCTCTAGCGTCTCTACCCCATTGTGTTTCGCTCATCTCTGACCTTGACGCGTCTCAGCTAATGCGCACTATGAAGTTCTTGCGGGCAGACCTTACCCACCGCAAGCAGGTCTGGAAGCAGCTGGGCGTCAGTTCCTATAACGATTACATTGACCTCTGTAGAAACGCCCGCACAGCACCTGATTTCCCAGAGCTAATTATCTGCATCGATGAGTTTCGCATGCTTGTCGATGATTACCCAGATATCATGAGCGAAATGATGAAGATAGCTACGATTGGCAGGTCACTGGGTTACCACCTCGTCCTAGCTACCCAGCGCCCGCAGGGAGCAATTTCTCCCGATATCAGGGCAAATATCTCAACGGTGATGTGCCTTAGAGTAAGTTCTGCCCAGGAATCTTTCAATGTTCTAGGCTCGGAAGAAGCTTCTCATATCTCTGCTCGCTTCCCGGGGCGGGGCCTTCTACGGAGTGCAGATAATGAGATGGTTGAATTTCAAGCTCCTTTAATCACGGGACTTTACAGGCAAGAGCACCAAGGACGATGCCAAGCGCGTTTTGTGCTCGATTTGCCTGGTTCTCAGGAGCCCACCAGTTGTCAGGCTCTGAGCGATGCAGAACTCGATGCCACCAATACGGCTATCCACCAGGCCTACCGGAATGCACATCAGCTACCGACCTATCAGCCGATTCCGGCATCACTCTCAGCTCCTTGTCATACAGATTTGCCGGAGTCTGCTGCTCCCTTTGCCCTATTGCTCGGTCAGTACGAAATAGCAGAACTAGGGTTTCAAGCCCCCTTTATCTGGTCGGCGGAAGATGGCCCGATTTTAGTACAGGGAGGCAGCAACGAGTGGATACCTGCGCTTCGGGCGACCCTCCTTCAAGCCCTCATTCAAGGGTACGCCGTATTATGTCTTACGCCGTCAGAACAGCGCGCACGGGAAATACGCAGCTGGGGCAAAGAATACGCAGAACAGTTTGACGTCTTTACCTACCAGGATTCCAACTATCTTCAGCATCTTCTAGCCTGCTGCGCAGAAGTCCCAGGACCGGGCCAGCTCCTCATCATAGATACGCTAGAAACACTGCTAGATATGCTCCAACGGTACCCGGCTGCAGAAGCTCATCTGCAGCAGGTTCTCAACTTGGGTGATCACCCAACAGTTCAGGTTTTCTGTACTTCAGTAACAGGTGTACGAGGTAAGTACCAGCACATCTTTGAGCACACCTTCATGACTCGAATTGCTGTTGAGAATGACCCTCTCCGTACCCACACTAGGGATTACACTCTGCCGGGCAGCGGGCAGTTTGCGATAGAAGGAAAGGTTATCTATGACGTATCAGAAGGAAAAGTACAGGCAGGTACACTTGCTTGGACAGAGCTCAGTGCTCCGCTAGCTGCCCCAAAGATCGGGTCTCGGCAAGGCCCTAACCACCTGTTAAGCGACTCCCACCGATACTGGCTTTCCTGGCGTCCGCTCCCCTTGCGCTCCCCGGTCAGCTCCCTCCCGTCAGCAGCCAAGCCCCACGCCGGCGCGCTCGCCTGCGGAGTACTCAGGAACGGCTCGGTAGCCTTTACCCCGCCTTTGCGAGGTGGATTTATCAGCGTCAGCGGCCCGAGGGGATCCGGAAAAACGAGTCTACTTAAGACCCTCGTCCAAGCTAATCCTGAGTATTTCTTCATTGCTATCTCGTCGGATACCGGCACTACAGCAGAAGATATCAGTCAAGCTCTTGCACGGAGCGAGAGTCTGGGGCTCCGCCCCATTCTGCTCATCGACGACCTTGATAAACTCAACCACGATATACAGCAGACGATACTGGCCCAGAAAGAAAAGTTTGGGTCTGTTGTCGTGACCTATACCCCCTGGCCGCGGTGGAGTAGCTCACCGATTCTTGCTGCCCTCAGCGGTACCTCTACGGGTATCGTGCTTACCCCGCATAGCTCCGCAGACATGTCCTTCTACCCGGGCGTACCTCTCCCCCTTGACCTTAAAACTTACGGCCAGCTCCCGGCTGGGCGGGGAGTCATCATTGATCATGCAACTGTTACGGCTTTTCAGACAGCCTTACCTGATGAACAGGTTACCGGGAGGAAGGAGCCAGATGTTCAAGAGTAGAGCGGGTGAAAAGTAGCAGGATGACAGCTCCGCTTATGCTTACCGTTGCTAACCCTACCGGGTAATCTCCGCCCAGTGTAGTTTGAACGCCGATGATGACTGCAAAGAGTTGCCAGACAAGCACAAGAGGTTGCCCAAAACGCTGGGCCCGCCACACTGCTACAGCACCCACAGCGAGAGCCAGGGCAATAATGAAATAAAAGGAGGCAATAACTGACGCTCCCCCAATATCGGCAGAAGCGAAAGTCCCGATCAGAGCAGTAACCACTAGATACAGGGCCTGAAGAAGGCTCAGCCCAACCAATATTTTCACGGGAACTGGAAGGGCTGAAATGCTGGAAGAAGCCACGTCTATCTCATTTCTCTATGCACTAAGAAGGGGTCTCCTATCTAGAATAGGCACCCGGGAGTGTCACCTCTCACCCCAGCACCCCTTTATGCGCCCGCCTGTGATATTTACCTCAGGGCTGCAAGCAGATTTTCGCTCACAACCCCCTTGTATGACGCCCCATATCGTGGGAAAGTTATTGAGGTTCAAGTTTGGCTCCTTCTAGGAAAGGGGCCAGATTTTTTTGTTAGTTGCTGAGCTACTTTGCCTCAGCTTTAATCCGGTAAACCCTATAGGAGAGCATGCTAATGGATTGGCGTAGCCGTGCTGCTTGTCTTGAGAAAGACCCTGAACTCTTTTTCCCCGTAGGAAACACCGGGCCCGCCCTTCTTCAGATTGAAGAGGCTAAGAATGTCTGCCGCAGCTGCACTGTGATGGATACCTGCCTGCAGTGGGCTATCGAAACAGGCCAGGATTCTGGTGTGTGGGGCGGTATGAGTGAAGATGAGCGTCGCGCTATGAAGCGACGTGCTGCCCGAGCCCGCAGGGCCTCATAGTAGCAACTTCATGTAAGTGTTCTTTAGGAGGGGCAAACCGGTGTACCGGTTCGCCCCTCCTTTTTTATGCAGCTTTTCTTTAGCTACACGATGGCAGCTTCAATTATCACCAGTGTTCCGCCTTCAGGAGCAAGACTCCAGTGAATAGTACCGTTGAGCTCGCTGGCTACCAGGGTTTTAACAATTTGAGTCCCTAGACCGGTTCCGCTGCCAGTTCCCTCTAGCTCTCTAATTTTTTCGGCGCTAATTCCGGGGCCGCTATCTTGAACCGTCACAATAATGCTGTGCTCTTGCCCCTCTGAATAGCGATGCTGACAACCGAGAGTCACGGTACCAGTTTCTCCAGCTAAACCGTGTTCTACCGCGTTAGCTACAACCTCATTAATAACAAGGGCAAGAGGGGTGGCAATTTGGCTGGGTAGCTTCCCGAAAGACCCCTCGATCCGGGTGGCAACGTGCTGCCCTGGCGAGGCAAGCTCGGCAGCAAGCCTAAACTGTCGGCTAATGAGGTCATCAAAGTCTACATCCTGAGTTAGCCCCTGGGAGAGGGCATCGTGCACCAGCGCGATAGTGGAGACACGGCGCATCGCCTGTTCCAGGCCTTCCTTCGCTTCGGGGGTAGTCATGCGTCTCGATTGCAGGCGAAGCAGGGCTGAGACTGTTTGGAGATTATTTTTAACCCGGTGGTGGATTTCGCGGATAGTAGCGTCTTTTGACATCATTTCTTGCTCTCGGCGACGCAGCTCGGTGACGTCGCGGCAGAGTAGCAGGGCCCCGTAGCGTTCTTCGCCCAGACGTGAAAAACGGCGCAGGGGTATAGCCCGGAAGGTGACGTTTTTGCGGTTGGCTTTGATTTCTGCGCGCCAGGGCATGCGCCCGGTAAGAACCAGGGGTAGGGTTTCGTCCGCCTTCTCACCGGCAGATAGCAGGGCCCGGGTGATATCGAGTAGGCTAGCACCGAGCATGTCACCTGCGTAGTTGAGACGCTTGTAGATAGACAGAGCATTAGGTGAAGCGTAGGTAACCCGTCCGTCCGTATCAAGCATGACCAAGCCGTCGCTCACACGGGGGTTGCCGTGGGCCGTTCCAACAGGAGCGGAGAACTCGGGCCAGGCACCGCGCGAGACCATCTGTAGAAGATGGTGGGAGATGTCTCGGTAGACCCGTTCCGCTTTCTGGCGCTTTCGGGTACCCAGGCTCTCGCGGTGGACCGACAAAAGGGCTACAGGTCTGTCATTGCGTATCAGCGGAATGAACTCGGTATCAAGGACGATATCGGTGAGGTTGTGCTCGTCATTGAGGGTCTTGGGGGTTTGACTGTTCCAGCTCGCCACCGCCCGCTCGCAGAGGGCCGGATCGAGCTCTTTGCCGACCCAGTCGGTGTGAAAAACCGTGTGGGTGGTGGAGGGGCGAATCTGGGCGAGGTTGATGAACCCAGCGGACGCCGGCAGCGGCTGGGACAGGGAGAAGTAGCCCTCGATGGTGTCGGTTTGGGGCGCCCAGAGCATGAGGTCGCAGTAGCCGGTATCTGCAATAATTTGCCACTCGTTAGTGAGCAGGTGGAGCCACTCGATATCGCCCGGCCCGTAAGCGCCGGTGCGCATGAGGATTTCAGTGAGTGACAAGGGGCCTCCTGGTGGTCTGGGCAGGGTGGGTTAGGAGCGGGGGCGGCGGGTAAAGCGCACCCAGGGCTTCTTCTTTTCTACCATGCTCGGGCCCGGAGGGGGCGCTAGTGATGGGGCAGGTTTTCCAATCCCTAGGGCATTTCGGCTAGCGTCGGCGAGCGCCTGTAGCTGGCGGGCCAGTTCTGTCTGTGGGGCTGCTTCCAGAATTGTTGTTCCTGCTAGGCGGGCTTTATCAGCGGTTGCGCTGTCTTCTGGTAGCTGAGCTGCTATGGGCAGGCTGGGCCCGAATCGCTCCCAGGAGTGTTCGAGGGCGGCCTGGGCAGATGGGCCTAGGGCCTCGGAACGGACGCGGTTGAAGACAATGCTGATTCTTTCATCAAGGGCTGGCCCAAGCACCTGGCCAAGGGTGTCGTAGGCTTTGATAAGACGCGGTACGCCCACAAGATCTGCTAGGCCAAGAGCTATCAGGTGGTCAGCCCGCCCCAGACTGGTCAAGGTTGCGTCGTTTCGTTGGGGAGTCAAACCGTCAAAGCTCAGGGCTGGGTCTTCTTCAAGGCAGAAAGAAGTATCAATAACCACCAGGTCGTATGTTGAAACCAGTGTATTGAGTACAAGGTCGAGAGCGTTTGAGCGCACCTCTACCCAGCGATCTGGCCGGTTGATGCCGGTGATGATGTCAAAGTAGTGGGAGCGGTGCGAGACGGTGTGGGTAAGTTCTTTGAGCTGTTGCTGGGTTATGCCTCCACGGTCTGCGTGGTGGCAGAGTTGGGCGAGACTTGAGTAGTCATCAGTAAGGCCGAGAGCAGCTCCCACGGACGCCCCGTAGGTATCTGCGTCCACCAAGCAGACCGAGTACCCTATTTCTGTATAGGCTGCTGCCAGGTTGATGGCCAGGGTGGTACGTCCTGGTGAACCGTAGGGGCCCCACACCGCTACCACTTTCCCTTCCGCAGGTGAGGGGGCAGGAGCGTCCTGCTTTTCATCACCCCTTTTGAGGTGACTTTGAGCCGGGGCAGAGAGGGCAGGCTCCTCGTGCTGAGCCTGGTTGGCCTGCTCACCGGTCTGCTCTGAATTCAGCAGGGTATCAACGGCCTTTTCGATCTCGCGAACGATCTCGGCGGTATCGGCTAGAGAATCAACCGGGTGGATGCCTTCTATAGGTGGCGGGGTTCCCTGGTCGTTGACAAGACACACTGCCACCTCAAGGTGGTGTAGGGATTTGACCATGGAAAGAGTGAGCTCTTCTCCCCCGGTCACGATCAGCACAGCTCGGGCAAGGCCGCTTTGGGCAAGTCCCAGCATTTCACCGATATCCTGCACATGCCTGACCACGCTCACCTGGCCACGTTGAGATTCAATGGCTGAGACGAAACGTCCGCCCTCATCGCCAACAACAACGATAGGAACCTGCATTAGTTCCCTCCTGTTACGTAAGCTGACGGAACCAGGCTGATGACCGCTCCCTTGCTGGTGGCGCCGAGGACTGTAGGCAGGACGTCCTGGTTTACCCACAGCTCAACAGCCGAACGGCCGGTCCCTCCAAGCACAGATTCTTGGGCCGTTACAGAATGCACCTCGGCTGATTCTGCGATGACCACGGGATCACCGTAGGAGTTGGCTCCCTCTGTTTTGTAGGCAACCCAAATATCTACCCGGTTGCCAGGAACATATTCAGCTACCGCGTACTGATCTAGTAGCAGGGTAACGAGCCTGCGCCCATCGCTTACCTCGGTTGATAGCGAGCGGGGTGAGAGAAGCTCCCCTGCCGCTAGCGGACGGGTAGCTACCGATTCGTCAGCGATTACTTGCTCCGCAGAAAGGTAGAGACCTGCTGATTCACCTAGCTTGACCTGGGCAGTTGTCACGTTATCGGTGGTAATTTTTTCGCCGATACCGATATCTTTACTGGCAACATAGTAGGGCTGAGTCTGATTAGTAGCTCGGACAAGGCCGACAACGCCCAGCACCGAGAGAAGAATAATTAGGACGCCCGCCAGCAGCTTAGGATCGCGGAACCCCGGTTTTCTAAAACGGGGAGCAAGATTTTCTTGAGCTATCATGACACCTCTTTGAGTCAGGAAGTTTTCCTCGTTGACAGCAGTTTCGCTAATCAGAACATCGATTTCAAAGATTGTACGTATTTTTGACCAAGGTTACGCAAAATCAAGCAAGTTATCCACAGGCCTTGCTTCTTCTATCAAGATAGTTCAAAATGCACTAAACTAAAGCAAAGAATCCCCCACCTACTCCCCGTTTCAGAAGGAACCAGACATGGTTGAACAGCGCTTTCTCACACTGACCGACGTCGGTGAAATTCTCAATATATCCCCCAGCCAAACTCGCGCCCTGGTGCGCTCAGGGGAGCTGAAGGCCATCCAGATTGGCGGCAGAAACCAGTGGCGGGTTGAAAAGAGCATGCTCGAAGCATATATCAGCGAGCGCTATGCGATGACCGAAGAATCGATTCGGGCCGAGCAGGCCGAACGAGCCGATATCTCCTAGAATAGGCTGTATTATCCCGCTACCCTGATAGCGGCAATTGAGGTGAAGAGGACGCAGCGTGGAGTCCCCCGAGTTCCGCGGGCGTCCTCTTTGTGCGCCTGTATGCCTATGATTTCACAATAGTCAGCGCCGACAGCCCGAACCTTACCCGTGCTGGTGAGACCGGTTCCTCCTGCATGATAAATGTGGATATCACGCTGAGCTGCGCTAAGAGCCCGTAGGGCAGACCCCAGCGTAAGCTTGCGAGACACTTCATGAGCTTCACCCACGGCCTGGTGGTTTCCGCCCTCCCAGTAAAGAAGATGCGCAAGCGGAAGAATGAGGCCGCCGGCGTCCGTTTCTAGCTGAAGCCACCCCAGCCCTAAAGTCTCCAACCTCCCTCGCCAAATATCTCCAGTAGACCCGTGAATAGTCAGCAGCTGCCCAAGCTGGGCTGCCAAACGGTCGGCCACGGTGACTCGAGAAAGCTCTATCTGGCGGAGCTCGCGAGCGTCCGCCTCGTAATCTCGGTGTTTTTGTGCTTCCATCTGGATTTCGTAATCGCGGAAGAGCAAATCTAGGTGTGCCATGCACTGAGGATACCCCGCCAAGGAAAATTTGTTGAAAAATTTGCTACAAACCTCTTGAATCCATCGCAAAGGGAAGTAATATGATTCATAAAACATCAAACTACATCAAATGACATGATTTGAGGTGAAAAAGTGGCATCGCGATTTTTTACCCTATGCACAGCCAATCTGATTCCTCTCCTAGCGCTGAGTGGAGCTGGCGCATCAGGCATGCTACTTCACTCACTTCTGAGCGAAGGGAATCAAGGCCTAGGGCTCACTTCTCGTAGCCCGGGCACCTGGATGAGCCTGCTAGTCTGCGCTACCGCTGGCTTGCTTTGCCTCTGTATCGCCCTCTGGTGGCTAGCTGGTTTAGTCTTCTACTACAGCGCCCTAGCTCGTGCCCGACGCTCTACCCTGCACATACAACTTCCGGCCTGGGCCCCAGGACTCCTCAAAACACTTGCGGGAGCTTCTTTAGGCCTGGGGGCTTTAGCCCCCACCCAGGCCTATGCTCTTCCCCTTGAGCAAGCTATCTCGGTAACAGCAAGAGTTCACGACGGAGAAACAAGCTCGCCCCTATTCCCTCAGGCTTCTCAAATTAATCACGACGGCAAGGCATTATCAGATGACTCCGCCCTAGCCTCTGCTACTTCCCCCCTCTTTTCCCAAGCGCACCCCCAGGGACGTGCAACGGTCACGGTTCTTCCCGTTACGGCAAAGAGCTACCAACCCATTTCACCCCTCTTCGGGGGTGCTACCCGCGTGCAGCCGGACTTTTCAGAAGACGTAGCAGCTACTGCCTATACTGTGGCCCCGGGTGACTCGCTATGGAGTATCGCAGAAGACCAACTGACTCCAGATGCCTCAGGAGCTGAAGTGCTAGCGCTCGTACACACTATCTGGCACCTCAACCAAAAGACCATCCCCACCCTGGACACCCTAATTTTCCCAGGTCAAACGATTACCCTACCCCGCTAGGTTTTGCAAAGGAGCACACCATGAAAACCACTTTCCCAGAAGGCGATGACCGCAAATACATCATCGTCGAAGCTACCGAATACGCCGAAAAATATGCACCCTACTTTGAAAAGGGCCAGCCAGCAGAACCCGCCGTCAGCCTCTCCTTTATCGATCAAGAAGAGCAGGCCCTTGAGCAACTGGGGGTTCGCATTGGTACCGCTGCCATCGAAGTTTTCATGGGGCGCAGGCCTCAGCACCATCTAGCTCCCTGGATGACAGCCGGCTGCTACCGCGCCCTAGAAAAGCAGCTTGAACAGGCAAAAGCCGCCATTCGCTACCGGCAACGTCATTATCCCCAGGCCCTTTACCCCAGCAAGCCACCTGCTGTAATCCGCCCGCGACGTATCATCGTCCAGAAAGTCGCTGAGACTGCCTATGAAATGAGTTTGCTGGTGACTGACGACATCCGCACCCGGGCCGTAGCCCTACGGGCAGAACGCAAACGGGGCAACTGGAAAATCGCCACCCTCGCCATCGCATAACTCCCAGATATCCGGCAACTCCCACCTTCTCTTATGCCAGCCCTATCAAAAAAGGCGGGTGCCCTCGAGCTAGAAGGCTCAAGGGCGCCCGCCTGTACCGTATCTACAGTAACCGGTTTTTAGTCTAGGTAGTCACGCAGAACCTGGGAACGGCTGGGGTGACGGAGCTTAGACATAGTCTTTGATTCAATCTGGCGGATACGCTCGCGGGTAACGCCGTAGACCTTGCCGATTTCGTCAAGGGTCTTGGGCTGACCGTCGGTCATACCAAAGCGCATAGCAACGACACCTGCTTCGCGCTCAGAGAGGGTATCAAGAACCGAGTGCAGTTGCTCCTGGAGTAACGTGAATGAGACAGCATCGGCAGGGACAACGGCCTCTGAGTCCTCGATAAGATCACCGAACTCAGAGTCGCCGTCTTCACCGAGAGGAGTATGAAGAGAAATAGGCTCACGACCATACTTCTGAACTTCAATAACCTTCTCGGGAGTCATATCAAGCTCGGCGGCAAGCTCTTCAGGGGTAGGTTCACGACCCAAATCCTGAAGCATCTGACGCTGAACACGGGCAAGCTTATTAATAACCTCAACCATGTGCACAGGGATACGGATGGTACGTGCCTGATCAGCCATAGCACGGGTAATGGCCTGACGAATCCACCAGGTTGCATACGTTGAGAATTTAAAGCCCTTAGAGTAGTCGAACTTTTCCACCGCACGAATCAGACCCAGGTTGCCTTCCTGAATGAGGTCGAGGAAGAGCATACCGCGGCCGGTGTAGCGCTTGGCCAGGGAGACCACCAGACGCAGGTTGGCTTCCAGCAGGTGGTTCTTGGCGCGACGGCCGTCGTGAATCACCCAGCGCAGTTCCTTCTTGAGCTGCGGGTCCATATCGGGGTTCTCTTTAAGCTTGTGCTCGGCGTAGAGGCCGGCCTCAATACGCATAGCTAGGTCGACTTCCTGCTCAGCATTCAGCAGGGCGACCTTACCGATCTGCTTGAGGTAGTCCTTGACGGGGTCTGCGGTAGCACCGGGGGTAACAACGCGGACGGCAGGGGCATCGTCTTCATCGTTGTTGGTCAGGACGAAGCCAGAACCCTTAGCTGCTACAGCTTCAGCTTCTTTCTTCTCTTCCTTAGTGACAGAGTCTGCCTCGCCTTCGTCATCGTCTTCATCGACATCTTCGATGTCGTCGGTATCGAGGTCCTCGTCGTCCAGATCGATATCGTCGTCGGCGACATCGTCGTCCTTAGCCTTGCGGCTCTTCTTAGGGGCAGCCTTCTTAGCTGCGGTCTTCTTGGGGGCTCGCTGAGGTGCGGCGCTTTCTTCGTCGTCTGCTTCTACTGCGTCTGCTGCCTCGTCAGCCTTTTTTGCTTTGGCGCGAGTTGAGGTTTTTTTAGCGGTGGCTTTGGTTGCAGCGGTTTCGCTGGCTGCTTTCTTGCGTGCGGCTGGTGACACAGAAAACCTTTCTGAGCTAGTTGACCGTAGCGAGTGTGATGCGGTGTTCGCGGTCAAAACACCTAAGACCCTGTCAAGTGATCGATTCGCACAATACAGTTTCCAGGGTATCTATCGGTGGATATAACGCCCGGGTAGGGGCTTCTATTCCCGATAGGAAGCTGTATTTTTGAGAGACACTTTGAGCGGGGTCAATAGTCAAGTATGACATGTTTTAGGTTTTCTAGCGAAGAAGGCGCGGCCGCTTATCTGCTGTTCTTGGTCACGTAGGTCTCTGGGGCTCCGCCGGGCAAAGTAAGCCAGGTAGGGAAAGCACTGACGCTCAAAAGGTAGTGCAGGGGTAGAGAGCTCCCAGCGCAGTAGGTACTGTCGATAGCCTCCAGCAGGTGGAAGGCTTCCGTAGAGTTGCCCCGCATCCAGCTCACCCACGCTTGCGCAGCAAGAAGGGAAGCTTCGGCTTTTCCCCCAGCGGAGCTTTCCAGCACGGCTGCCAAATGCCACAAGGCTTCCAGGCGCTTCCAGTCTGGCGGGGTGGGGACTACACCAAAGATGGTTTCGGCCATCTCTTTCAGGCTATCTTCCGCATTGTTTATCTGCTTGCGTACACACGATTCAGGCTGGCTGAGATGGTCAAGCCTGTACCGGTGCAAGGTTGACGGCAGGGGTAGAACCCTATCCCCCGCAGTTTGCCTGTTCAGCGCCAGCTCTTGGCTCCCCTGCTCTAGAGCTCTCAGAGCTGCCAGGGAGTCTTTGAGGGTACGGCAGGCCTGAAGAATCACGAGCTGGAGGGTTGCAAAGCTATCGAAAGAAGCGATCAGAAAACCAGCTGCATCGGGAATCACCTTGGCGCGTATAGCATCGGCTAAGGTCCCAGGGGAGAGCACCCCGCTACCCTGCAGCCCATCAAGCAGGGAAGTAACGGCATCTATGGCCTGCTCCCATAGCTCTAGTTCAGCAGCAATTTGGCAGGCTTCTTGGGGGTTTTGCTCGTGTTTCTCTTCCAGGTAGAAAGCGCTATAGGCTTCCGTATTCACCTGCCAGCGTTCTTGCCCATCAGGGTCCTCAGTTCCCAGTGCTGTGCGGCTCTTTAGTTCTTGGGCTTCATGTGAATCACTCGCGACAAGCGACCCGTGGGCTACCAGTTCGCTATACAGCGGGCTGGTCAAGACCTCGTCTAGAAAACCGGCAGGAGCCAGCTGCCCTTCAGCCGGGTTCACAGCCCAATAGGCCTGCTGCCCCACCGCAAGCACATCGAGTACATTCAGCCCGTGAAGGGTTGCATAGGCTGGTGCGAGCTCCGCATAGCATTGGGCTGCTTCTAGGAAGGGTTTCTCTACCGAAACATCCACTTCTCCGGAGGCTGCGCCGTCGGCGAAAAGCAGCAAGAATACGCTGGTGATGGGGTCTCCGTTAGGGCTATGGGTGGGGAAGGCTTCGAAGATATAGGTCAGAAAGTCATCCGGCGCTACCTCAGAAATATCGGGCATATCAACGCGTAGCAGGGGTCCTGCTCCCCCGTCACTCAGGGCCAAGAGCATGATGGACTTTTCAGGCCAGTAGCCTAAAAGATGCAGGGCAAGAGCGAGGACGTCGCGCTCCGAGCTGAGGTAGGTAACAATAGGTTCTTCTGGGGTGTGGTGATTCTCTGTCATACCTATCAGGCTGATAGAGAAGAGTACCTAAGACGAGCCCAAGCGGGCCTGTGGATATCTCCACCCGCTGGGCATCCAACGTCCGCCCATGTCAAAACAAATAATCAAGCCATCACGGAGCGCACACTTCCCATAAATCGATGAACCCGTGACGCATCTATGACGCCCCTAAAGCGGGTTTCCACAGGCAGTTTCACCGCGCCCCAGAGCCCGAACCGGTTTAAGAGCCGGAGGGGCCCAGGCCGCGGGGGCCGTCGCCGTCCGCATCCCGAGTGTTGTGATCGAGCTGAGCCAAGAATGCCTCTACCTCATCACCGATTTCATCCCGGCTCGGCACCCGACCAGCGGCACGCTCAGAGAGGGGTAGGCTACCGAAGCCCTGGGCAGCGTTCGCGTCGTAGGACTCTTCGAGGCGCTGAATCATCATCTGGATTTCAGGGCTAGCACTAGCCTGCTCGTTAATCTGTAGCTGAACATTCTCAGACAGCTCACGCAAACGGTCTGAAGGCAGGCTCAGCTTGGCTGCCAGCGATAGGTGCTCCATAGCGACGAGAGCGGTCTGGGGCAGCTCAGACTCCGACAGGTACTGCGGCACGTTCACTGCGAAACCGGCTGTTCCGATGCCGGCCTCGGTCAGGCGCACCTCCAACAGGCTCGATACCGATCCGGGCACCAGAGCCTCGGGCTGGAAGGAGGAAATACCGACCGTCAGGTCCTTACGGGACCCGTGCGCTGTTACGGGGATAGGGCGGGTATGCGGCACCGGCATGGGGAAACCGGTCACAGACAGGGCCACCGACACCTCAAGACGCTGGGCGATATCCACCACATCGGCCGTAAACCGCTGCCATAGCAAATCGGGCTCGGCTCCGGTCAGCAACAAGAAAGGCTTGCCCAGTCGGTCTTCTACCGCGTACAGCTTGAGTTCGGGAAGTACCGGGTTGGTGTAGTGGTCTTTTTTGAAGGTGATACGGGGTTTGCGTGACCGGTAGTCGTGCAAGCGGTCAGCATCAAACTCGATGACCGGCACATTATCAAGTTCATGCAGAAGCACTTCACCCAGGTGCCCAGCGGTGCCACCAGCATCCTGGGGGTGTGAGAGGGCAATGACGAGGGGTAGACCTCTCAATCGGTCGTTTTCAAACGCCCCGGCGTGAGCTATATACAGCCGATCTTCGTGCGTCATCTTCCTAGCCCCCTTCTTTCTTCCCGTCTTCTGTGAGTCTCTATAGTACTCCAGGGTATAGCCCTATATAGCCTAATGTCGCAGGTATAACGCTGGGAATATACAGAACTATTCCTTCCAAGGCCACAATTCCCACCCTGACGCCTCTGCCTGTTCGCTCTGCGGTGATTTAGTAGCAAGGGGCGTTGCGCAGATTACATTCACGGGGCTTTTAGGCCTAGGCTTATAGACGATACTGCAGTTGCCCTAGAGTGCGACTGCCCCTCTTATATCTACTGTGAAGGGAGATTTCTGTGAGCGATTCTCACGATCTGTCATTCTCTGTAACCGCCCCCGACCTTGAAGCCCTCGAAGCTGATGTGCTGGTACTCGGTGTGTATTCCGGCGAGGAAGGCCCCTCCCTGGCTGCTAACCCCCTCGACGCAGAAACCGCCGAGGGCCTTGAGGCTATTTTGGAAGATCTGGGCGTCAGCGGCGGGCAGGACGAACTCGTTCGGCTCCCCGGCTTCGATGAAGCGGGCGCCGATGTCATTGCCCTCATCGGCCTAGGCTCTCAGAAGGAAGACGCCGCTGCCCACCGTGTTGCCCTGCGCTACGCAGCGGGCTCCGCCGTCCGCCAGCTTGCCGGTGTAGAAAGCGTAGCCCTCGCCCTGGGCGCAGAGTCTGTTGAGGAAGTAGCAGCCATCGCAGAAGGCGCCGCCTACGGCGCTTTTGCCGATACCCAGCTACGGGCCAAGACTGCCGATTCGGTCAAGGCTCCCGTCACCGAGGTTCTCATTGTCACCGATGCAGCCCCCGCTGAGGCAGAAGGTGCCCTGACTCGGGCTCTCATTCTGGGTGAGGCCGTTGACCATACCCGCCGCCTGGTCAACACTCCCCCCTCTCATCTCTACCCCGAAACCTTCGCTGAGCGTGCCCTTACCCGCGTAGAGGGCCTTGAAAATGTTGAAACCAAGGTCTGGGATTACGAAGAACTCGTTGCCGAAGGCTTCGGCGGCATCGCGGGTGTAGGCCAGGGCTCAGAGCGCAAGCCCCGCCTGGTAGAGGTCAAGTACACCCCCGAAAAGGCCGAAAAGACCGTTGCCATTGTGGGCAAGGGTATCACCTTCGATACCGGTGGCATTTCGCTCAAGCCCGCCGGCTCCATGACCACCATGAAGTCCGATATGGCAGGTGCAGCAACCGTCCTCAACGTCGTGGCAGCGGCTTCTGAGCTCAATCTGCCGGTTGCCGTACACGGCTACCTCTGCCTGGCTGAGAATATGCCCGGTGGCAACTCCATTCGCCCCGAAGATGTGCTCACCATGCGCAGCGGTCACACCGTTGAGGTCATGAATACCGATGCCGAAGGTCGCCTCGTCATGGCCGACGGCCTGGCCCTGGCCTCCGAGGGCGAGCCCGACGTCCTTCTCGACATCGCAACCCTCACCGGCGCCCAGCTCATCGCTCTGGGTGTGCGCACCGCAGCGGTCATGGGTGATGACGCCGTCCGCCAGCAGGTTGTTGAAGCAGCTACCGAAGCCGGTGAAGACTACTGGCCTATGCCCATGCCCGAGCACCTGCGCAAGAGCCTCAAGTCCCCCGTCGCCGACCTGCAGAACATTGGCTCCCGCTACGGCGGCATGCTGGTAGCCGGCCAGTTCCTCGAAGAATTCGTGGGCGAAAAGGACGGCGTAAAGATTCCCTGGGCCCACCTGGACTTCGCAGGCCCCTCCTTCAACGAGGAAGGCCCCTACGGTTTTACCCCCAAGGAAGGCACCGGCCACTCCATCGCCACCCTGATTAAGTTCATCGAGGCCTACGCCTAAGCCTTACTTTCCAGGGAACTTTTACATTTGCACCCCGTTGCCCGCGTTCTAGCAGGTAACGGGGTGTAATCATGCCCACCCGAGCAATAAAACACCTGCCAATAGTGGCAGGCGGACGCGTTCAAGGGATAAGCTAGAAAGCGACAGTACATAAGGGGGCTTAGGCCTCCGCGACCCATGCAAGGGAGCGTCAACGTGGCCGATTCGGCAACAACAGAATTCGATATCCTCATCCTCGGTGGCGGTAGTGCCGGTTACTCCGCAGCTCTGCGCGCGGTACAGCTGGGCTTCACCGTAGGTCTGATCGAAAAGAGTAACCTGGGCGGCACCTGCCTGCACACCGGTTGTATCCCCACCAAGGCTTACCTGCACGCTGCAGAACTCGCTTCCGAGGCTCAGCACGCTTCAAAGTACGGTGTAAACACCACCCTCGAGTCCATCGATATGGCTAAGGTTCGTGACTACAAGGACGGCATCGTCGCCGGCAAGTTCAAGGGCCTGACCGGCCTTCTCAAGATGAAGAAGGTCACCGTCATCGAGGGTGAAGGCAAGCTCACCGGCAAGGACACCATCACCGTCGCTGGCACCGAATACAAGGGCAAGCACATCATCCTGGCATCCGGTTCTGTCTCCAAGACTTTCGGCATCGAGATTCGTGACCGCGTACTCACCTCCACCGAAGCCCTGCAGATGGACTACCTGCCCAAGAGCGCTATCGTTCTGGGCGGCGGCGTCATCGGCTCCGAGTTCGCTTCCATGTGGAACTCCATGGGCGTAGAGGTCACCATCATCGAGGGCCTGCCCCACCTGGTCCCCAATGAAGACCCCTCCATCATCAAGGTCGTTGAGCGCGAATTCAAGAAGCGCGGCATCAAGTCCTCCCTGGGCAAGTTCTTCAAGACCGTTGAACAGGACGCCAACGGCGCCAAGGTCACCCTTGAAGATGGCACCGTCTTCGAGGCAGACATCGTTCTCGTTGCTGTCGGCCGTGGCCCCAACACCGAAGGCTTTGGCTACGACGAGCAGGGCCTGACCATGGACCGCGGCTTCGTCATCACCAACGAGCGCCTGCATACCGGCGTTGGCAACATCTACGCTATCGGCGACATCGTCCCCGGCGTCCAGCTGGCCCATCGCGGTTACCAGCAGGGTCGCTTCGTTGCCGAAGAAATCGCTGGCCTCAACCCCCAGGTTGTTGAAGATATCAATATCCCCAAGGTCACCTTCTGCGAGCCTGAGATCGCCTCCATCGGCTATTCCCAGCCCAAGGCTGAAGAGAAGTTCGGCAAGGAAAACGTTGAGGTTGCAGAGTACAACCTGGCTGGCAACGGCAAGTCCTCCATCCTGGGCACCGGCGGCCTGGTCAAGGTCGTCCGCGAGAAGAACGGCCCCATCATCGGCGTTCACGCTGTTGGTAAGCGCATGGGCGAGCAGATTGGTGAGGCCCAGATGTGGGTTGTCTGGGAAGCCTTCCCCGAGGATGTCGCCCAGTTCATCCACGCCCACCCCACCCAGAACGAATCCCTGGGCGAGGCTGCAATGGCTCTGGCAGGCGCACCCCTGCACGGCTAAGACAAGCCCCTGAGGTAGGCGCTAGCCCTGGCCCCGGTTATAGGGCCAGCGCCTACCCCCTACAGATTTTTATCACTCACAAGGAGAGCACGAAGGACTATGTCCACCACCGTAGAACTGCCCGCACTGGGCGAATCCGTAACCGAGGGTACCGTTACCCGCTGGCTCGTTGAGGTTGGCGAAACCGTTGAGGTTGACCAGCCCATCGTTGAGGTGTCCACCGACAAGGTCGATACCGAGGTTCCCTCACCCGTAGCCGGTGTTGTTGAGAAGATTCTCGTTGAAGAGGACGAGGACGTCGAGGTCGGCGCTCCCCTCATCGTTATTGGCGACGGCTCCGGCGCAGGCTCATCTGACGATGCCCCCGCCGCAGAAGCCCCCAAGGCTGAAGAGAAGGAAAAAGCACCCGCCGCTGAGGAAAAGAAGGAAGAGGCACCCGCCGCCGCCCCCGTGTCCTCAGGCTCAGCTTCTGGCACCGAGGTTACCCTGCCCGCCCTGGGCGAGTCCGTCACCGAAGGCACCATCACCCGCTGGCTCAAGGAAGTTGGCGAAGAAGTTGCTGTTGACGAGCCTCTCGTAGAGGTGTCCACCGACAAGGTCGATACCGAGGTTCCCTCACCCGTAGCAGGTACCCTGCTCGAAATCCGCATCCAGGAAGATGAGGACGCCGAGGTCGGCCAGGTTCTGGCTATCATCGGTGACGCTTCAGCCGCTTCTGCTCCCGCAGAAGAGAAGAAGGAAGAAGCGCCCGCAGCTGAGGAAAAGAAGGAAGAAGTACCCGTTGTTTCCTCCACCGACGAAGCTGCCGAGGCTCCCGCTGTTGAACTACCCTCCGGCGAAAACGGCGAAGCCTACGTCACTCCCCTGGTCCGTAAGCTGGCCAAGCAGGAAGGCATCGACCTGTCCACCATCAAGGGCACCGGTGTTGGTGGCCGTATCCGCAAGCAGGACGTCCTGGCTGCTGCTGAAGCTAAGAAGGGCGCTGCTCCCGTAGCATCAGCACCCGCTGCTGAAGCTCCCGCAACCGCAGCTCCGGCCAAGAAGGAAGCCCCCAAGGCTGCAGCGTCCTCAAAGCGCGGCACCACCGAAAAGGCTCCCCGCATCCGCCAGACCGTTGCTAAGCGCATGGTTGAGTCACTGGCTGTTTCAGCTCAGCTGACCACCGTCCAGGAAATCGACCTGACCCGTCTGGTTGCCCTGCGCAACAAGGCTAAGGCCGGCTTCGAGGCTCGCGAGGGCACCAAGCTCACCTTCCTGCCCTTCTTCACCAAGGCAGTCACCGAAGCTCTGCAGCAGTTCCCCCAGTTCAACTCCTCCATGAGCGATGACTTCAAGGAAATCACCTACCACGGTTCCGAGAACATCGGCCTGGCAGTTGACACCCCCAAGGGTCTGCTCGTTCCTGTTGTCAAGGACGCCGGCGACCTCAACATCGCAGGTATCGCCAAGAAGATCAACGACGTTGCCAAGCGCGCCCGCGACGGCCAGGTCGGCCCCGAGGAGCTGTCAGGTTCAACCTTCACCATCTCCTCCACCGGCCAGACCGGCGGTGTCTTCTTCACCCCGATTATCAACCAGCCCAACGTAGCGATCCTGGGCATCGGCTCCACCAACAAGCGTCCTGCTGTTATCCAGGATGCCGAAGGTAACGATGTGATCGCTATCCGCTCACTGGCCTACTTCTCGCTGACCTACGACCACCGCGTTGTAGACGGTGCAGACGCTGGCCGCTTCCTGGCCTTCCTCAAGCAGCGCCTTGAAGAAGCAGCTTTCGAAGCTGAGGTTGGTCTCTAAACCACAGCTCTTGGTTCTCTGAACTAGGCTCTCGGGTGCCCCGCTGGTAGCAACCAGCGGGGCACTCTTCTGTCTTTTATGGGTATGGGGTCTCGCGTGGTCACCCCCACACCGGTTTTAGTGGCGAACTGTCGCTAAACAAACAGGTATTACGTAGACTTGTCATCATGGCTATCGCATTTTCTATTCTTCTTTTCTTGCACATCGTTGGTGCCGCAATGGTTTTCGGTCTGTGGCTAGGCACCTTTAAGCAGGGCATCGTTCTGCCCGGTCAGTTCCACGCGGCCCTGCTGCAGGTCGTCACCGGTTTTGCTCTCTACTTCATCCAGATGTCACAGAACATGACTCTGAACCACATGATGATTGGTATCAAGATGGTGATTGCCCTGGTCATCGCTGTAGCGGCCTTTATGGGCCAGAAGAAGTACAAGGCTGCCCGCGCCCTGGGCACCCCTGAAAACGGTAAGAGCGTAGCCCTGGCCCATACTGTTGGTGGCCTGGCTCTGATCAATATCGCTATCGCTGTTTTCATGCAGTACCCCCAGATCTAATAAGGCGAGAATACCTAGGTTCTTACTCCCAGGGGCGGTGTACCGGTTTGGTGCACCGCCCCTGGTCTATATAGCGGCAGGGCTGTAGGTGCTAGAGGGCGGACGGGTCTAGGGGGAGGGGCCGCGCCTCGGTTAGCAGGTAGGTTCCGCCCTCAGCTTGGAGAATCAGCTCCACGTCTTGGAGCACCCTGCCATCGTGCCGACTTATACCCTGCGCTGCCAGTTCCCGATCGCTACCTGCGGGGCTGTAGCCGACCGCTTGCACCGTGGCCTGGATTCTATAGCCGTTCTCGGTTGCCGTGATCTCGCTGATATCCACCAGTTCTGTGCTCATATCGGCTAAAGCGGCTGCACCTTCACTTGCTAGTAGCTGGCTATCGGTTTCGGCCAGGGGCGAGCCTAAAACCGCGTAATCGCCCATGCTCGCGGTTTCTCCCGAGGCAAGTACCCGGCTCCGGGTGGCTACGAGCTCTGCTACAAGAAGAGCTATATCGTCACCGCTGGGTTCTAGGGCTACTGCCTGATCTTGATCGGTTTCTGCCTGCTGTGCCTTAGCAGCGCGCTGCTGATCTGCCTCTGACGGCATAAGAGCAGGCAGAGAGCCCGATGCATCAACCGCTGCCGGGGCAGCTGAATCCTGCTGGTGCGCCGATGAGAACAGCTGGTACCCGGCCCCGGCTATGGCGAGAAAACCTATCAAGATAGCACCGCTCAGGGCCCAGCGCTCCCGCAGGTGCTGGCCTACCGGTAGTCGTCCGGGGCCTTTGCCTTTCCTCCTAATACGGGACAGCTTACCTTGAGGCGCCTTACTCCCCCTCGATACGTCGGGCAGTTTCCCGTAAATTTGGCGGCGTTGTTTCACCGCCCGGCGGGGCTCTACTGGCGCAGGTTGCCTGTAGGCAGGAAGACGGGAATGCACGCTCTGGTGGGCGCTGAGATGGAGTTCGAGAGGCTCGGGGTCTGCTGCCAGTTCAATAGGGGCTAATAGATCAGCAAGCTGGGGCTGCTGGGCGCGAGAGTCGATAGCATCCTCAAGGGTCTGGGCCAGGGCCTCGCTGGCCTGGGGTACAGCCAGGTTTAGGGGAGCCCTCAGGCGCATGGCCTTCGGTTCTTCCCCGGTAAGGCAGAGCCAGAGCAGGACAGCGCAGGCTGCGATGTCCTCTGCCTGCCGGCTCTTCTGTACCGCGGACGCCAGTGGGCGAGTATCGATATCGGGGGCAAGGAGTTTCAGCTCGCCCCGCACGGTGAAAACGCAGTGGCGGGCCGCTAGCTCAGAATAGGCAAAGCCCTGTTCGTGGAGGTAGGTCAGTGCCTGGGTGAGAGCCCGGGCAACGGTGGTTACCTGCCCCAGGGGCAGTTTTCCCTTGGCTCGGCAATAGTCGGCCAGAGTGCCAGCCTCGGCCGGTTCATACCAGATATGGTAGGAGTCCTGCGATGAGGTCACCGCATCGACCCTCAGCACTGCGGGGTGAGGGGTGAGGGAACACAGCCGTTCTGCAGATTTCGCACTAGCTTCTGCGTCACCGGTGAGCTGAGTCAGGGTGTAGGGGCCCGCCTGCAGCTCAAGGTGGGCGGCACTTTGATAGCCGCAGTCCACAATCCAGGTGCTGTGGTGAGCTCCGCTTTCAAGGCGGTAGCGCGGGGTTACATCGGGTAGCGGCAGGCCCTGGTCGTTTTCTGGTTCAGGCGGTGCGGACGCCCGGGTCGGCTGGGGTAGGTCTGTGGGGGTACTCATGCTTTAGCTATACACCACCTGGCAGCGCAGCCGCCGGGAGTATCCACAGGACCAGCATTTACGCTAGTCAACTGCATGAAGGTGCCCTGTGGATAAAAACGTCATCTAGCGTCACAGCACCGCACCCCGGGTTCAGACGAGCAGAATTTCCCTGAATATTTTCGCCCCACCGTCAAAAGGGCTACCCTAGAAGGTATGGCACTTTTGTTTGAACGGGTCGGGCTTGCCCCCGACTATGTGGAATACACCTCGGCGCTCAACTACCAGCGCACCGTCCACGAAGAAGTCGCCACCGGCGTCCGGCAAAATACCGTCCTACTGCTAGAACACGAAGAAGTCATTACCGCCGGTAAGCGCACCGAAGATCACGAATACCCGACCGATGACCGCGTGCCCGTCATCAAAATTGACCGCGGTGGTAAGCTCACCTGGCACGGCCCTGGCCAGCTGGTTGGCTACCCTATCGTGCAGCTTCCCGAGCCCATCGACGTCGTCCGCTACGTGCGGGTACTCGAAGAGGTGCTCATCAATGTCCTGACCGACCTGGGCATCACCTGCCAGCGGGTCGAGGGGCGTTCAGGCGTCTGGGTGCTAGGCGATGGCACCCTGGTGCAAGACAAAAAAATTGCAGCTATCGGCATCCGCGTTGCAAAGAACACCACCATGCACGGTTTCTCCATCAACTGCAACAACCCCACCGACCCCTTCGGCGCCTTTATCCCCTGCGGCATCACCGATGCGGGCGTCACCACCATCAGCGAACAACTCGGCCGGAATATAAACCCCGCCGATATTGTTGACCGGGTAGAAGAAGAGCTGGCCCGTTACACCGACCAGCTCGCCGCCGACTTCACGCCGGCCCCCAGCGCATAAACCGCTCTCCGGCAGAAGCCGCCAGCACACCCACCACAGGTTTACCATCAAAGGAGAACCCCACCTCATGAGCGCCCAGCCAGAAGGCCGCAAGCTACTTCGCGTTGAAGCCCGCAACGCAGAGGTCCCCATCGAGAAGAAGCCCTCATGGATCAAAACCAAGGCCAAGGTTGGCCCCGAATACAAAGAAATGGTTGACCTAGCCCGAGGCTCTGGTCTTCACACCGTGTGTGAAGAGGCTGGCTGCCCCAACATCTACGAGTGCTGGGAAGACCGTGAAGCAACCTACCTGATTGGCGGTTCAGAATGCACCCGCCGCTGCGACTTCTGCATGATCGACACCGGTAAGCCCGTTGCTATTGACCGCACCGAGCCTCTTAAGGTGGCCCTCAACGTCAAGAAGATGGGGCTGCGCTACGCCACCGTCACCGGTGTAGCCCGTGACGATCTTGAGGACGGCGGCGCCTGGCTTTATGCCGAAACCATCCGCCAGATTCATCGCATTTCCCCCAACACCGGCGTCGAGATTCTGATCCCCGACTTCAAGGGGAAAGAAGAGGACGTCCAGCAGGTCATCGACGCAGCCCCCGAGGTCTTCGCCCACAACCTTGAAACCGTCCCGCGTATCTTCCGTCAGATTCGCCCCGCCTTCCGCTACGAGCGCTCCCTGGACGTCATTACCCAGGGCAAGGAAGCCGGTCTGATTACCAAGTCCAACCTGATTCTGGGCATGGGCGAAACCAATGACGAGGTCTACGAGGCCCTCTGCGACCTGCACGATGCCGGTACCGACCTGATTACCCTCACCCAGTACCTGCGCCCCGGCCCCCTCTTCCATCCCATCGACCGGTGGGTCAAGCCCGCCGAGTTCGTTGAGCTCTCAAAGATGGCCGAAGAAATTGGCTTTGCCGGTGTGATGGCAGGCCCCATGGTGCGCTCGTCCTACCGTGCAGGTAAGCTCTGGGCCCGTGCTATGAAGAAGCAGGGACGCGAAATCCCTGAGCACCTGTCGCATATCGACGACTCAGGCTTTGCTATGCAAGAGGCCAGCTCCCTGGTAGCAGCAGGGGCCTAGAGGACGCTAACCCCTAGGGTTTCAGGCGCCCACCGGTTTCATCGGTGGGCGCTTGCCGTATAGAATGGGTAAGTTAGGGCGCGTATCGCACCCGCCCGCCTAGAATCGACTCACGAAGGAAACACAGTGGCTGAATCCCGTGGCAGCACCCGCGCACAGACCCGCGAAGAAAAGAAGAAGGCTCGCGAAGAGCGCCGCGCCCAGCGCGGCCCCGGCATGTTTGCTCAGATGAAGCAGGTCTATGCCATGACCCGTGAGCAGGACCCCAACATCCCCTGGATTCTTGCTCTGATCTTCTTTGGCACCGTCCTGGTCTTCCTGCTGATCGGTCTGCTGCTCAACAACTGGATTACCTTCCTTCTCATCGGTATCCCCATGGGCATTCTTTTCGCCGTCATGGTGCTCTCCCGCCGGGCAGAAAAGGCAGCCTTCGCCCAGCTGGAAGGCCAGCCCGGTCGCTCCGGTGCAGCGCTCTCAACCCTGCGCCGCGGTTGGATTTTCGAGCAGCAGCCCGTAGCCGCTAACAAGTCCCAGGACGTCGTCTTCCGCGCTATTGGCCGCCCCGGCATCGTCCTGGTCACCGAAGGCCCTACCGGCCGCGTCAACGGTCTGGTCCAGAAGGAAAAGCTCAAGTACGCCAAGATTGTACCGACCGTTCCCGTGACCGTCATCAACACCGGGCACGCTGAGGGCCAGGTTGAACTCAAGCAGCTCACCAGGACCATGAACAAACTGCCCAAGAAGCTCACCCAGCAGGAAATGCACCAGGTGGCTAACCGCATTGATTCGCTCTCAAAGCACAACAATATGCTGAACGCTATTCCTAAGGGTATTGACCCCATGCGTATGCGCCCCGACCGTCGGGGCATGCGCTAAGCCACAGGTTTCCCATCAAGAAGGGGCCCGCTCAACATCTGTTGAGCGGGCCCCTTCTTGATGCCTACTACTGCACAGGCTTCTTCTTTGAACCGCGCCACCAGTTCATGATGAAAACGTAGGCGATCAGCACCAGGGTTATCTGCATCATGTAGCGGTCGATGGTCTCGAGGGTGGGCTGGATGCCCTCGCCAAAGCGCCCCCCCAGGTAAAGATAAAAGAGCTTGTTGCCGATTGCTAGCAGGTAGATATAAAGGCCGATAACCCAGCCCTTGAGTTTACGGATACCGGCGATAGCCACCAGAATCGTAGCCGGAATCGGTGAGAAAGGGATAAAGCCCAGCAGCAGGCTCAGGAAGAGGTGCTTCTCAACAAAACCTTCAAGTTTGCGCCACCACAGGGGGGTGTGGTTAGCGAACAGCCAGGTGATGAAGTCCTGACCCCAGTGCTTCCCCATCAAGAAGTAGACCGCCATGAACTTGATGTGGCTGGCGGCAGCAGCTGCGGTCAGGGCTGCCAGCATGAGGACAGCTCCCTGGTTCTGAGCAGCGGTAATCAGCAGCCCCAGCCCCGAACCGGTCAGTAAAGAGACCAGCCAGGGCGCGTTGACCAGTAGATTAGGTCGCAGGGGAATCATGACCATCGAGAAAATGGTCATGAAGGCGAGTAGGCTCAGCAGGACCTTGTCGATTGGCCTGGGCTGGGTCAGAAAGGACGGCAGCGCCGGGTCGTTCTCTTTCTGTGGCTCTTCGCCGGTAGGGTTCGTCATATTGTCTTTCATTTATCGAATCATCACCAAAATAGTGTGGCGGGCCCGGTCGTGCAGGCCGCGCTGGTCGGCATCCATAATGACAACGGGCAGCACCAGCATGACCATAGACTGGCGGATCAGAGCGGTCAGCCAGCCAGCGGGCTTACCATCAAGTCGCTGTACCTGCATACCGAGGGCGAAATGCCCCACCGTGTGCCCCATAAAACCGACAGCAGCAACCATATAGAGCCAGAACATAACCAGCTGGGCAACATCAAGCGCAGCGGTATTCACGCCCGGAAAAACTGTCTGCCCCAGCACAAAGAACATGCCCTCAATGAGCAGCCAGTCAATCCAGAAGGCCAGCAAACGGCGCACCGGGCGAGCGATAGCGCCCCGCCCCGACCGCGGCCTGCCCATATTCTGCCCGGGGTACTCCTGGTCGGTAGGAGCCCCCTCTATCCAAGAACCTAAATCTCTTCTCGTAACCACCCCACTAACCTTACCGGCTCTTACCCCCTTTCTGCCCAAGAAAACCTGGCGCAGACGTCCTGCCCTCTGAGAAACCTGCCCCAGGCCACCTACACTAGAAAAAGGGAACCTAGCCACCCAAACCTACGTAACACCAACGCAACCAAGGCGCCGGTACGTTACACACGCGAAACAAAAGCGATACTTTAGGGCAAAAAATACGCCCTAGGCTAGAAACAACAGCGAGGGAGCCCACCCAACCGGGCACCCATGGGTCGAAAACAACTCAAGGAGAACAAACGACCATGTTCACTACCGCACAGGAAGTCCTCGACTTCATCAAGAACGAAGACATCAAGTTCGTTGACATCCGCTTCTGCGACCTGCCCGGCGTGCAGCAGCACTTCAACCTGCCCGCTAAGGCTATCGACGAAGATTTCTTCACCGTAGGCCAGATGTTCGACGGCTCCTCAATCCGCGGCTTCCAGGGTATCGCCGAATCAGACATGCAGCTGATCCCCGACGTCACCAGCTGCTACGTTGACCCCTTCCGCCTTGAGAAGACCCTGGTCGTTACCGGCTCCATCGTCAACCCCCGCACCGGCGAGTCCTACCACCGCGACCCCCGCGGCGTCGCCGAACGCGCCGAAGAATACCTGAAGTCAACCGGCATCGCCGACACCGCTTTCTTCGCATCAGAAGCAGAATTCTTCGTCTTCGAAAACGTCCAGCACGAGGTTTCCCCCCAGTCAGTCTTCTTCAAGATCGACTCAGACGAGGCCCCCTGGAACTCCGGCCGCAAGGAAGAGGGCGGCAACCTCGGTAACAAGACCAACACCAAGGGCGGTTACTTCCCCGTTTCCCCCGTCGACAAGCAGGCTGACCTGCGTGACGCCATGTGCGTCGCGCTCGACGAAGTAGGCCTCGAAGTAGAGCGTTCCCACCACGAAGTAGGCGCCCCCGGCCAGGCTGAGATCAACTACAAGTTCTCCACCCTCACCCAGGCTGCTGACGACCTGCTCAAGTTCAAGTACGTCATCAAGAACACTGCTGACCAGTGGGGCAAGACCGTCACCTTCATGCCCAAGCCCGTCTTCGGCGACAACGGCTCAGGTATGCACTGCCACCAGTCGCTCTGGCAGGACGGCGAGCCCCTCTTCTACGACGAGCGCGGCTACGCAGGCCTCTCAGACATCGCCCGCTGGTACATCGGCGGCCTGATTGAGCACTCCTCATCAGTTCTGGCTTTCACCAACCCCACCGTCAACTCCTACAAGCGCCTGGTGCCCGGTTATGAAGCCCCTATCAACATGGTCTACTCCCAGGGCAACCGCTCCGCCGGCATCCGCATCCCCATCACCGGCACCAACCCCAAGGCCAAGCGCCTCGAGTTCCGCGCCCCCGACCCCTCCTCCAACCCCTACCTGGCTTTCGCAGCCCAGCTCATGGCAGGCCTGGACGGCATCCGCAACCGCATCGAACCCCCTGCCCCCATCGACAAGGACCTCTACGAGCTGCCCGCCGAAGAGGCAGCAGACATCAAGAAGGCACCCGCCAACCTTGAAGAAGCCCTTGACGCCCTCGAAAAGGACCACGACTTCCTGCTGGCAGGCGACGTCTTCACTGAAGACCTCATCTCAGCCTGGATCGACTACAAGCGCAGCAACGAGCTGGCTCCCCTGCTGCTGGTCCCCCACCCCCTCGAATACCAGATGTACTACGGCGTCTAAAACAGGCTAGTTTCCTCTTAAATGACCACGCCCCGCACCGGTAATTAATCCGGCGCGGGGCGTGGTTTATAGCATTCTTGAGCAGGGTAGGCGGTACCGTATAAAGAGTAGTTCCCGCTCTTGAATGAAAGAAGAGAAAACTGTGGCTTACTCCCCTACCCAGCTCAATGGAGAAACCGTTTACCGTAATGAGGTCTTCCAAACCGGGCTAATGTCCCAGCTGCTTGACGGTATCTATGACGGTGAAATGACCATTGGTGAGCTCCTGGGCCACGGCAACTTTGGTATTGGCACCTTTAATGGGTTGGACGGCGAGATGGTGGTGCTGGACGGTAACTGCTACCAAATGCGCCACGATGGAAGTGTAGAACCCGCTAGCCTCGATCAAAAGACCCCCTTTGCGGTGGTCATGAACTTCGTACCCACCATTCGCAGAGGTCTGCCCAACAATATCATCCGCAGGTCAGCTTCTCAGGTTCTTGACGACTTCACGGTCTCGAAGAACTACATGTACGCCATCAAGATTGTGGGCGACTTCGAATGGATCCGTACCCGCACCGTGCAGAAGCAGAAGAAGCCCTACCCCAAGATGGTAGAGGCTACCGAGAATGACGACACCGTGCAGTTTGACCGGGTGCGAGGAACCATCGTTGGCTTTCGTACGCCTATCTACGAGCAAGGAATTGGGGTGCCGGGGTGCCACGCCCACTTTATTGACGATGCCCACGAACGGGGTGGCCATGTCATCGACTTCAAACTGGATAACGCCTACGTAGAGATTTGTATCGGCACCGATTTGCACCTGCATCTGCCGCTAACCGCGGAGTTCTCTGCAGCGGACCTTTCACCCGAAGACCTTGCCGAGCAGATTTCTAAGGCAGAAAAACATGCTTAGCAAAGAGCGCACCCGCATCTTGACCAAGTCACCGAAAGCCATTTTCAATGGAAGCACTAATAACCGCAGAAACTACCAGTGGGTTTCAGCAGTTCAAGCACCTGATGGTGCTCTAGCTGGCTACACACTGATTTATAGCTCCAGCGATTCAACGGAGCTGGAACAGGATGACACTTATATCTTGCAAAAGTACCGTGGACGGGGCCTGGGACTACCCCTGAAACTGCACAATCACCAGCAGGTCTTTGAAGGTGTAAGCACCTTTTCAGCGGTTACCAGCTGGGTGGATGCACAAAACCTCGCCATGTGTGCCGTGAACAAGGCGCTAGGTTACCAGAGCCTTGAACTGTGTCAGATGCTCGAAAAACAGGGCTAGAGCAGCCCCTACGGCGTGGCCGGGTAGAACAGCTTTTCGTAGACGGCCCGGGCCTGGCGGGTGATGCGCAGGTAGTCGTCTTCCAGGACGCGTGCTGAGTTCGGTTCATAACCGCACCAGCGCGCAATGGCTTCTAGGTCAGAGCGCGTTGTTGTTAAGGTATCGGAAGCCCGGCCGGTGCGCAATACATTCAGACCGCGAATCTTCGACGCTAGCTTCCATGCCGATCTGAGAAGCTGGGCATCTGCCTGCTCTACGATTCCGGCTTCAACGGCGGCGGCCAAAGCCCCCAGCGTTGAGGTCGTTTGCATACCCTCGACCCGGTGGGCGTGCTGGAGCTGTAGGAGCTGAACCAGCCACTCGACGTCCGTCAGCCCGCCTCTGCCCAGTTTGAGCTGGCGGGTCTTATCGGCGCCGCGGGGCATGCGTTCGGTTTCGACCCTGGCTTTCATACGGCGAATTTCGGTGACCTTCTCAGCTGGGAAGGTGGTGGGGTACCTGTAGGGGTCGATGAGCTCGATAAAAGCTGCCCCTACGTATTCGGAGCCCGCGAAGGGGCGGGCCCGCAGCAGGGCCTGGAATTCCCAGGTGTCGGCCCAGCGCTCGTAGTATTCGCGGAAGGATTCCAGCGAGCGCACCATGGCACCTGCCTTGCCTTCGGGGCGCAGGTCAGCGTCGATTTCGAGCACTTTTTCGGCGCGGATCGGCGGGCTGGTGGGTTGTTTGAGCAGGGCGACCATGCGGTTGATGAGGTCGGTGGCTTCGGTTTGGGCGGCTTTTTCGTCGGCTCCGTCGCGCGGTATGTGCACGTACATGAGGTCGGAGTCTGAGCCGTAGCCGATTTCGGCCCCGCCCTGGCGACCCATGGCGATGACCGCTACGTCGGTCAGCGGGGTGCGGCCATCGATGTAGGTTTCTCGTTCGGCGATGGCAAGAGCCGACTGGATGGCTCCCCGGTCGATGTCGGAGAGGCCGTGGGCTACTTCTGCGTTGCTGTTGATGCCGAGCGCTTCGCCCATGGCGAGGCGGAGAATTTCGCGGCGGCGCACCATGCGGACGGCTCGGATCGCTTCGGCTGAGTAGGTGTGGCGGGTGAGCTGGGAGCGCAGTTCCCCGATGATGACGTCGGTGGCGCGGGGTTTGAGGTCTTCGGTGCGGTCCAGCCAGGCGATAGGCTCCGGGGTGTCCTCCAGTAGGTCGGTGATGAAGCGGGAGGACGCTAGCAGGGTGCAGAGGCGCTCTGCAGCGGCCGGTGAGTCGCGGAGCATTCGCAGGTACCAGGGAGTGCCGCCCAGGGACTCGCTGATACGGCGGAAGCCGAGCAGGCCGGCGTCCGGGTCCACGCCCTTGGCGAACCAGCCGAGAAGCACGGGCATGAGGGTCCGCTGGATTTCGGCTGAGCGGCGTAGACCCTTGGTGAGGGCTTCGATGTGGCCCATGGCGCGGCGCGGGTCCTTGTAGCCCAGGGCTGCCAGGCGGTCTTGTGCCGCCTGCGGGGTGAGGGCTACTTCGTCCTTGGAGAGGTGGGCGACAGCGGCCAGCAGCGGACGGAAGAAGAGGCGCTCGTGCAGGGATTTGACGGCGCGTTTGATACCGGCCCACTGCTTGAGCATCTCTGGCTCGGTCAGCTGGGTGGGGGCCAGGGGGGAGGTCATAGCGCGCGCTAGCGAGCGCCGGTCGTTTTCTTTGACCGGCATCAGGTGGGTACGGCGCATGTAGAGCAGCTGGATACGGTGCTCCATCACACGCAGAGTTGCGTAGTTATCTGCGAAGTCGTGGGCATCTTTGCGGCCGATATAGCTGGCTTTTGCGAGGGCCGCGATGGAGTCGGTGGTGCTCTGGGTGCGGACGCTTTCATCGGTGCGACCGTGCACGAGCTGCAGAAGCTGAACGGTGAATTCTACGTCGCGCAGGCCTCCGGGGCCGAGCTTGATTTGTCGGTCGACATCGGCGGCGGGGATATTGTCGGTGACGCGTTGGCGCATGGCCTGCACTGACTCTACAAAGGAATCGCGGGCAGCAGATTCCCAGATGAAGGGGCGCATGGCCCGTGCCCAGCGGACGCCCAGTTCGGGGGTACCCGCGATGGGGCGGGCTTTGAGCAGGGCCTGGAATTCCCAGTTTTCGGCCCACCGCTTGTAGTAGGTGGTGTAGGACTCCACGGTGCGCACCAGGGCGCCGTCCTTACCTTCGGGGCGTAGGTTGGCGTCGACCTCCCAGAGGGCGGGTTCGGGGGCCGGGGCCATGATGGCCCTGGAGAGGGCCATGACCAGCTCGGTACCGATCTGGGTCAGGGTATTTTCGTCGAGGGGAACAAAGTCTTCGGGCAGGTCAGCCAGGGGCTTGTGGGCGACAGCATAGACCACATCGACGTCTGATATGTAGTTGAGTTCACGGGCACCGCATTTGCCCATGCCGATGATGGCAAGTTCTACAGCGGCTACAGTCTGTTCGCTGCGGTTCTGGGCTACTTCGGCGCGGGCAATTGCCAGGGCCCCTTCGAGGGCAGCGGCGGCCAGGTCTGCCAGAAGACGGCCAACGGTGGGCATGAACTGTACGGGTGCGAAGCTGGTGAGGTCGTAGATCGCCAGCTCAGTCAGGTGACGGCGGTAGGCAACACGCAGGGCAGTGTAGGCTTCCTTGCCGGTGAGCTGGGCGACCGGGGCGGACGCAGCCGGGTCTGCCCCCACGGCCGTCAGCAGGTCGCGGCGGTAGACGGTATCGAGCGGAGCGATAGGGGTAAGGTATTCTTCGTCGGTCTCGGGCAGCAGCGAGGCGGGAAAATCTTGGCCGTCAAAAGCGGTAGGGTCAAGCTCTAGCAGGTCTGCGTGCTCGGGGTGGCGAGTTAGGAACTCCCCCAGTGCAGCGGAGCCGCCCAGTAAGCGGTAGAGGGCCTCGGCGTCCGCCCCCCGCGCAGCTAGCTGCGCCACCTTGGGGGCGCGTTCAATGAGCCTGACCAGGGCAGGAAGCGCAATATCGGGAGAAGGAGCTAGGCGCAGGCCCTCAAACAGTTTGGCGCGGTCTAGACCTTCGAGCTCCCGGGAGTTGAGCCAGCGGGCGCTTTTAGCCGCATCGTAGAACCCCAGGGATGCCATCTCGCTCATCAGACGCACCTGGGCCTTGCGTTCTTCTTCGGCGCGGCGGGCGGCTTCTTCGGGGGTTTCGTTCTGCGGGGTCTGGGTCACCGCTGTCTCCTTAGGTATTAATGACAGCAGGCGCAACACCGCCTGTGGTGTTGCGCCTGCATACGGGCACTAGAGGATACTGAGATTGTTCTTGAGTTCGTAGGGGGTTACTTCGGCGCGGAAGGCGTTCCAGTCGCGGCGCTTGTTGCGCAGGAACTGGTCAAAGACCTGCTCGCCGAGGGTTTCGGCCATGAACTCTGATTCTTCGGTGCGGTGGATGGCATCGTGGAGAGAGGACGGCAGGGCGTGGTAGCCCATGGCACGGCGCTCTGCGCTGGTCATCGCCGAGATGTCTTCGGTGACGGCGGCGCTGGGCAGCTCGTACTCGTTTTCGATGCCCTTCAGACCGGCTGCCAGGATGACGGCGTAGGCCAGGTAGGGGTTGGCCGCTGAGTCGATGCCGCGGTATTCCATGCGGGCTGACTGCATCTTGTTGGGCTTGTAGAGGGGAACCCGTACCAGGGCTGAGCGGTTATTGTGGCCCCAAGAGACGTAGGAGGGGGCTTCGCCACCACCCCACAGGCGCTTGTAGGAGTTGACGAACTGGTTGGTGACCGAGGTGAACTCGGGGGCGTGGCGCAGGACGCCGGCGATAAAGTGCTTGGCAGTGCGGGAGAGCTGGTACTCAGCCCCTGCTTCAAAGAAGGCGTTGGTGTCGCCCTCGAAGAGGGAGAAGTGGGTGTGCATGCCGGAGCCTGCGTGCTCGGTAAAGGGCTTGGGCATGAAGGTGGCGTAGATCCCCTGGGAAAGGGCAACTTCCTTGATCACGGTGCGGAAGCTCATGATGTTATCGGCGGTCTGCAGGGCATCGGCGTGACGCAGATCGATTTCGTTCTGGCCGGGGCCGGTCTCATGGTGGGAGAACTCCACCGAGATGCCGATTTCTTCTAGGGTGGTCACTGCCTTGCGGCGGAAGTCCTGGACCACGCCGCCGGGAGTGTGGTCGAAGTAACTTTCGGAATCGACCGGTTCGGGGAAGCCGCTGGGGCCCAGTTCCTTTGACTTGAGCAGGTAAAACTCAATCTCGGGTGAGGTGTAGCAGGTAAAGCCCATACCCGCGGCCTTAGACAGCACGTTCTTGAGCACGCCGCGGGTATCTGAGGCGCTGGGCTCCCCGTCAGGGGTGAGAATATCGCAGAACATACGGGACGTCGGCTCTTCATCCCCGCGCCAGGGCAGCACCTGGAAGGTGGAGGGGTCAGGCTGCAACAGCATATCTGACTCGTACACGCGGGACAGGCCCTCAATCGATGAACCGTCAAAACCGATACCCTCGTCAAAAGCGCTCTCAACCTCGGCCGGTGCAATAGCAACAGACTTAAGCTGGCCCACCACATCGGTAAACCAGAGGCGGACGAAACGCACGTTACGCTCTTCGATGGTGCGCAAAACGAATTCTTGCTGACGATCCATGTAACCTATCCGTTCATGTCTAAAGGTGGCGCCCGCACCCCGGTGGGCGGGCAAACGAATCCTTAGCATCAACTCTAGAACGTAACCGCCTCGCGTGCCCACCTGGCACGCTCTCAGCCAGTAACAGTAACGTGTTTTAAACATTTCTTTCACCGACTGAGATAAAGCGGACCCGCTCCGGTTGCGGTGCGCCTGCAGGCTACTAGAGTTAAAGCATGCTCAACGAAGAAACAGCACCCTACGGGTCCTCAACCCCCACCCCCGCCAACGCTCCTCAGGAAGGTGAGGCAAGCGTCCTCGCCGTCAAAAAGGTGCGCACCGTGCACCTGCAGCAGGCCAAGGACGCCGGTGAAAAGTTCGCCATGCTCACCAGCTACGATGCCCTGACCGCCACCATCTTCGACCGGGCCGGCATCGAGCTGCTGCTCATTGGCGACTCTGCGGGCAACAATGTACTGGGGCACGAATCAACCCTCACCATTACCGTTGACGAGATGATTCCCCTGGTCAAAGCTGTTTCTACCGCAGCCAAGCGGGCTATGGTCGTCGCTGACCTGCCCTTTGGTTCCTACGAGCAGTCCCCCGCCCAGGCCGTAGCAACCGCTGTGCGCTTCATGAAAGAAGGAGGAGCGCACGCGGTCAAGATGGAAGCCACCGCCCACCACGTAGACCATGTGCGCGCCATGGTTGCAGCGGGCATACCCGTCATGACCCACATCGGCTTCACACCCCAGTCTGAACACGCCCTCGGCGGCTACCGGGTGCAGGGCCGCGACGGCGGTCAGGCCCTCAAAAACACAGCCCTGGCCCTCGAAGAAGCCGGTGCCTTCTGCCTACTTATGGAAATGACCCGCTCCGACGTTGCCGCCGACATCGACGCCTCAGTGCGCATCCCCATCATCGGTATCGGGGCGGGTGCGGACGTCAGTGGGCAGGTGCTGGTCTGGCAGGACGCCTTCGGGCTGCGGCAGGGCAAGATGGCCCGTTTCGTCAAGCAGTACGCCAACCTCTACGACACCCTGCTCGAAGGAGCAGCCGCCTACCGGGCAGACGTGCGTTCAGGCGCCTACCCGGCTGCGGAACACAGGTTTGATCAGTAACCAGCAATGGTGAAGTAAGTAGAGCTGGCTTCCGGTTCGCAGCGAGCGCGAACCTGAGCCAGCGTTACTGAGCCCTGCTGGGCTCTACCAGGCGTCCCTACCCTCGTCCCATTCTTCGTTGCGCTTCTTCGCCTTCTCCATGGCATGCTCTGCTTCTTCACGGGTAGCGAAGGGTCCCCAGAGCTCGGTGATTTTGGACTGCTGGCCCTCTTCGACCTGGCCGGTGCTCAGGTTGTACCAGAACTGGGTGTCGTGGGGGCCGGGGGTGTAGTCGTTCAGTGACACAGGGTCTCCTTCATCGTTCAATAGTGTTGCACTCACCACTTTACGCCCGGTTGGGCAAAAGATACAGCTTTTGGCAACGCTCCTAGGCGGGCCAGCCGGTGCGCAGCGGATATGCTAGAAGGCATGTCGACATCATCTAACAGCCACAACCTCCCCGCTGAGCCGGGTAAAGCCCCCGTGGGCAACCTGACGCCCGGTGTCGTAGCCCCCATGCGCCCGGTACCGGCGCACATCGTCCGCCCCGAATACGTGGGCAAGCCCGAAGCTAACGAGGGTCAGGGGTCAAACTTTTACACCCCCGAAGAAGTAGAAAAGGTGCGGGCGGCCGGCAAAATTGCCGCCGGAGCCATCGTTGAAGCTGAAAAGATTGCTGTTCCCGGCACCACCACCAACGACATCGACATCTTGGTGCACGAATACATCTGCGACCACGGGGCCTACCCCTCAACCGTTGACTACCGCGGCTTCACCAAGAGCGTGTGCACCTCGCTGAACGAGGTCATCTGCCACGGCATCCCTGATTCCACCGTTCTTGAAGACGGCGATATTCTCAACCTCGACGTAACCGCCTACCTGCACGATATGCACGGTGACACCAACCGCACCCTGCTCGTTGGGGATGTGGACGAAGAATCCCGTCTGCTGGTTGAGCGCACCGAAGAGGCCCTGAACCGCGCCATGAAGGCGGTACGCCCCGGCCGCGAAATCAACGTCATCGGGCGCGTCATCGAAAAATACGCCGCCCGCTTTGGTTACGGCGTGGTGCGTGACTTTACCGGTCACGGTGTGGGCCGTGAATTCCACTCCGGCATGATTATCCCCCACTACGATGCGGCTCCTGCCTACAACACCGTCATCGAAGAGGGCATGATTTTTACCATTGAGCCCATGCTCACCCTGGGCACCATCGAGTGGGATATGTGGGAGGACGACTGGACCGTCGTCACCCGCGACCGCAAGCGGACCGCCCAGTTTGAACACACCATGGTTGTCACCGCCGACGGCGTTGACATCCTTACCCTGCCCTAAACACATCAACTCTCAAAGGAGCGCTCATGACTGACGCAGTCACCCCCGAGGTCCCGGCATCTACCGCAGCTGACCTGGTTATCGGTATCGATATCGGAGGCACCGGTATGAAGGGCGGTATCGTTGATATCCGCACCGGCCAGCTGGTGGGCGAGCGCTTCCGCATCCCTACCCCGCAGCCTGCCACCCCCGAGGCCTGCGCATCTGTGGTTCGTGAAATCGTTGATGAGCTGCAGGGCCGTGAGCTTGCTCCCCTGCCCGATGCGGCTATCGGTATCGACTTCCCCGCCATCGTGAAGAACGGTGTTACACTTTCTGCTGCGAATGTGCACGAGTCCTGGATTGGTGCTGACCTTGAGGGCATCATGAGCGAGGCCCTGGGCGGACGTACCGTCTACGCCCTGAACGACGCGGACGCTGCCGGCCTGGCTGAGGCTACCTACGGCCAGGGTAAGGACAAGGACGGCCTGATCGCCGTGATTACCCTGGGCACCGGTATTGGCTCTGCCCTCATTATCAACGGTCAGCTAATCCCTAACACCGAACTGGGTCACCTTGAGATTGACGGCCACAACGCCGAATCTCGTGCGTCAGCCCGTGCCCGTGAAATTCACGAGCTGTCCTGGAAGAAGTACGGTAAGCGCCTGCAGCGCTACTTCTCCCACGTAGAGTTCCTCTTCTCCCCCGACCTGTTCATCATCGGCGGTGGCATCTCGAAGAACCCCGAGAAGTTTATGCCCTACTTTGAGGGTGAAATCCGCACCCCCATGGTCATGGCCCAGCTGCGGAACAACGCTGGCATTGTGGGTGCTGCCCTGTGGGCAGCTGGCCACCCCAGCGAGCACGAGCGCCGCGCCGCCGCCCAGGGCTAGGCCCTACTAGCTCCTCAAGATAAGGACGCCGCCTGCCCACCTTTCTTGCCACAAGGCAGAAGGTGGGTGGGCGGCGTCCTTTTAGCTGGAGCTAGAGCAGGGTGGGCTGCTCCCCCTCGTCCGCGCCCGCAGCCCTCAGATCGGCAATAGCCCGCTCAAAGTCATCGAGCGATTCAAAGGCCTGATAGACGCTGGCAAAACGCAGGTAGGCTACGGTATCCAGCTTCGACAGGGGCTCAAGGATAGATAGCCCCACTTCGTGGGCGTCAATTTCTGCGATTCCCTTCGCACGGATTGCTTCTTCGACTTCCTGTGCTAGCTTAGCCAGGTCGTCCTCCCCCACGGGACGTCCCTGGCAGGCCTTACGCACGCCAGAGACAATCTTGGCGCGGTCAAAGGGTTCGGTCACGCCGCTTCTCTTGATGACCGAAACAGCGGTGGTTTCGACGGTGGTGAACCGCTTGCCGCAGTTGCTGCACTGGCGGCGGCGGCGAATTGCGGAATTATCGTCGGTAGTTCGCGAGTCAACTACCTTTGAGGTGGAATTACGGCAGAAGGGGCAGTTCATGTGGTTCCTCCGTTGGGTACCTTATTTGGTCTGGCCGGTACGTGCGGTGATGGCTTCACCGTGGGCGGGCAGGTCTTCGTCGTGGGCAACCGCGACAATGGCATCGCCAATTTCAGCCAGGGCGCTCTGATTGTAGTTGATCAGCTGCACAGCCTTCATAAAGACGGTGGTGTTGAGCCCCGATGCGTAGGCAGCTGAACCACCGGTAGGCAGAACGTGGTTGGACCCTGCCGCATAATCCCCCAGGGGCACCGGTGAGTAGGGGCCGATGAAGATAGCACCGGCGTTGCGCACCCGCCCGGCTACCTCTTCTGCCTTCTCGGTGTGAATTTCAAGGTGCTCTGCGGCGTAGGCATCAGCTACGGCGATTGAGGCTTCGAGGCTGTCGGTGAGCACCACGCCGGACTGGGGGCCGGTCAGGGCAGTGGCAACGCGCTCGCTGTGCTTGGTCGCAGCGGCTCGTTGGTTGATGGCCTCCTGCACGGCGGCGGCGAGGGTTGCGCTGTGGGTGATGAGGACGGACCCGGCGTTGGGGTCGTGTTCAGCCTGGGAGATCAGGTCGGCGGCAACGTAGTCGGGGTTGGCGGTGTCATCGGCAATGACAGCGATTTCGGTGGTTCCGGCTTCGCCGTCCACACCCACGATGCCCTGCAGGGCTCGCTTGGCCATGGCGACAAAGATGTTGCCGGGGCCGGTGATGGTGTCGACGGGTTCAAGAAGCTCACCGGCGTCCTCCAGCCCGTAGGCCATAGCACCCAGGGCACCGGCGCCGCCGATGGCCCAGACTTCGGTAATACCCAGCAGCCCGGCTGCACCCAGGATGGTGGGGTGGGGCAGGCCGTCGAATTCTTTTTGGGGCGGGGTGCAGAGCACGATGGAGCCGACGCCCGCTGCCTGGGCGGGTACGGTGTTCATGATGACCGATGAGGGGTAGACGGCCAGGCCGCCGGGTACGTACACGCCGGCGCGGCGCACGGGGGTCCAGCGGTTGGTGAGGACGGCCCCGGGGGCAACTTCGATGGTCTGGTCGGCGGGGCGCTGGGCGACTGCAAAAGCGCGGGTGCGTTCGATGGCGATTTCTAGGCCCTTGCGGACGCCCGGGTCGAGGTTCTCGACCGCCCGGTCGATGGCGATCTGCGGTACGCGCAGGGTGCCCTGCTCTACTCCGTCGAAGCGGGCGGAGAGTTCTCGCAGATAGTCAGCCCCGCGGTCCTGGACGTTCTCGAGGATTTCGTGCACGGTGGTGAGCGCCTTACCCACGAACTCTGTGGTCTGGCGCGGGACGATACGGCGCAGCTCTGCATAAGAGTGGTTGCTACCGCGAAGGTCGATGGTGCGCAGGGTGAAATCGGCGGGGGTCTTCTGGGTGTTTTCGTTGGTGCTCACAGTATTGATTTTAAGGCACCCGTCAAGCAGGCGCCCTTTTGGTCGAATGCGACCTAAAACTTCAGGCGGGTGTTCTTTGAACGCCCCGGTGAAGGTTGGGGTCGCATTCGAGGTTAGGCGGTGAGGCTTTCGGCGATGGTTTCCCAGCCTAGTGGGCGTTTGGTTTTGGGGAGGGTTTCGACGACTGTGATGTAGGATTCAGCGATGAGTTCGGCCAGTAGGGTTGGGGTGAGGTCGGGGTGGGCGGTCAGGGTGTACCAGTGGGTTTTGTTCATGTGCCAGGCGGGGTGGGCGGCAGGGTGGGTTTCGATGATGGCGGCGACGTCTGCCGGGTGGGCTTTGAGGTTGACCAGCTGGGTGCCGTCCTTCTCAGCTAGCACCATGAACCATTTGCCGCCTACGCGGGCGGCTTCGGCGTCGCTGCGGGAGATGAAGCGGTAGAGCTCGGCTGCGGGTAGGGCCAGGGCGGACGCGGACGCCGCCTCGTACAGGGCGCGAGAGGTGAAAAGGGGCATGGATTCCAGTTTAGTACCCCCGTTAAAGTGCAGATACCCCAGTTTTTACCTGGGGTATCTGCACGAAAACTGGGGTATATAGCTAGAGGGCTCGATCTCTCTTGCCAACTATTTGTTTATTTACCCTGGGCTGCTGCCTCATCGGCAGAAGCGACGGTGAAACGGGTGCCGACGTGGGCCGGGTTTTCCAGCTCGTCGATGGCGGCTACCGCAAAGTCCTGGGTTGAGACGAACATGCCGGCAGGTACATCCAGCTCGGTGCGGTAGTCACCGGTGCGAGCACCGGGGGCAATCATGGGTGAGGGGGCCAGCATGGTCCAGTTCAGGTCGGACGCTGCACGGTAGTCATCGAGGACAGCTGCGAAGGTCTTGGCTTCGGTCAGGTATTCTTCGGGGAAGTCGGGGCTATCCAGCAGCAGACCCTCGCCCGCGTTCAGGGCGCCAGCGCCGCCGACGATGAGGAAGCGGCCGGTGGGGGCCGCTGCGATGAGGGCACGGTGGGCGGCGATGGCTGCGGAGTAGTCGTCGCGGCTGGCAACGGAGATAACGGTTGCCTCGGAGGAGTTGATGACCTCTACCAGGGCGGCAGTGTTGGCCAGGTCGAGGGCCAGGGTGCCTGCTGAGCCGCTGCGGGTGTAGCTGGTTACCTGGTGGCCGCGGTCCTTAGCTTCTGCGACGATTGCTGAGCCGACCATACCTGCTGCGCCGATCACTGCAATGTTCATGGGGTTTTCTCCTTGAAGAGTTGGTTTTCTGCATCGAACAGTTCTATAGTATTTTTAAGAAACCAATTACCTCAAGGTAACTATTAGAGGATTTTTAAAAAACTTTCAGAAAGGCCCACCGTGACATCATCGCCCCAGGTCAGCGCGGACGTCCGCCCCGCCTCCCAGCCGGTAGCAGAGCAGCTGCCCGCCAACGTCCTCGACCAGAACTGTCCCTCGCGCACCGTGCTGCGCCACCTGACCGACCGGTGGACTCCCCTGATTGTCACCGTGCTGGCAGACGGTGAGCCGGTACGATTCAAGGATCTCAAAAGCACCATCCAGGGGATCTCCCCCAAGGTTCTGACCGAAACCCTGCGTTCCATGGAACGCGACGGGCTGCTGACCCGCCACATCACCGCCAGCGTTCCCCCGCGCGTGGACTACCAGCTCACCGACCTGGGGCTGACCACCGTTGAGCCGCTCACTGCCGTCCGCCTCTGGGCAGAAGCCCACCTGGAAGAGGTGCAAGCTAACCGCGAGCGCTACGACACCGCCCAGGCTCTCTAAGAACACCCTTTATAAAAGAATGTGCCGCCCGATTCCGAGTGCAGGAGTCTTACTCCCCCGCTCGAGACATCAGGCGGCACATTCGGTGCTTCTTAGATGCCTAGAGATCCAGGCAGGCCGGGCCCAGCAGCACCTTGAGATCACCGAAGAGGGCCGGGTTGGGGTTGACCCGCAGGTCAGCACCTAGCCGGATGAGCAGGCGCTTGGTGCGGGTAGTCATCGCGATGCGCACCTCAGATTCACCCTTATGATTCCGCAGAACATCGCGCAGCTGGCCCAGGGTTTCCTCGGTCGCCTTGTACTCGGGGATGGCGATGGTGACCGGGCCGCCGGTACCGTCCGCTGAAATCTCGGGGATATTCAGCTCCTGGGCACTCAGGGTCACCGACCCGTCATCGCGGCGCTGCAGGCGGCCCTTGATGGTGCAAATCAGGTCTTCGGCCAGCACACCGGCAATCGGCTCGTAGGCGCGGCCAAAGAACATGACCTCGATTGAGCCGGTACGGTCTTCGAGCTCAATACGGGCGTAGGGGTTACCCGAGTTCTTGGCGATACGGCGGGAGACGCTGGTAATCATGCCCGCAACGGTCACAATTGCGCCGTCCGGCTTGACCGAGTCCTCAGAGACCAGGCCCTGAATCGTGGAGTCTGACAGCGCATCAAGGGCATCTTCGAGACCGCGTAAGGGGTGGTCAGAGACGTAGAGGCCCAGCATCTCGCGCTCAAAGTTGAGCTTATCGCGCTTCTCCCACTCGGGGACGTCCGGAATCTGCACCGCCAGCTCGCTCGCCGGGTTATCGTCGTCCATCCCCAGCCCGCCAAAGAGGTCGAACTGGCCGGCAGCCTCCTGACGCTTGACCGAGACGGTCGCGTCGATGGCCTCTTCGTGGATCATGGAGAGCGGACGCCGGTCGTGGCCCAGCGAGTCAAAGGCACCGGCCTTGATGAGGGAGTCCACGGTGCGCTTGTTACAGACAACAAGTGGCACCTTGGCCAGGAAGTCGTTGAAGTTCTCGTAGCGGCCCTTTTCTTCGCGGGCAGCAACCATGGCAGAAACCACGTTGGCACCCACGTTACGGATAGCGCCCATGCCGAAGCGGATGTCGTCGCCCACAGGGGTGAAGTTCAGGGCCGACTCGTTCACATCGGGCGGCAGCACCGTAATCTTCATGTGGCGGCACTCGTTCAGGTAGAGGGCGAGCTTGTCCTTATCATCGCCCACCGAGGTCAGCAGCGCTGCCATGTATTCCTGGGGGTAGTGGGCTTTCAGGTAGGCCGTCCAGTAGGAGACTAGACCGTAGGCCGCTGTGTGGGCCTTGTTAAAGGCGTAGTCAGAGAAGGGCAGCAGAATATCCCAGAGGGCCTTTACCGCCCCTTCGGAGTAGCCGTTATCGAGCATGCCCTGGTGGAAGGTGGCGTACTGCTTATCCAGTTCCTCCTTCTTCTTCTTACCCATGGCACGGCGCAAAATATCTGCCTCACCCAGGGAGTAGTTAGCGACCTTCTGGGCAATCGCCATAACCTGCTCCTGATACACGATCAGGCCGTAGGTGGTATCGAGAATCTCCGCCAGGGGCTCTTCGAGCTCCGGGTGGATAGGAGTAACCTCCTGCAGACCGTTCTTACGCAGGGCGTAGTTGGTGTGGGAGTTCGCGCCCATGGGGCCGGGGCGGTAGAGCGCCAAGACCGCAGAAATGTGCTCAAAGTGGTCAGGCTGCATGAGTTTGAGTAGCTGGCGCATGGGTCCACCATCGAGCTGGAAGACCCCCAGGGTGTCACCGCGCGCCAGAAGCTTGTACGACTCGGCGTCGTCCAGTTCCAGGGTTTCAAGGTCTAGGTCTTCGCCGCGGTTGAGCTTAATGTTCTCAATCGCATCCGAGATGATGGTCAGGTTTCGTAGGCCCAAGAAGTCCATCTTAATTAGCCCCAGCCCTTCACAGGTGGGGTAATCGAACTGGGTGATAACCTGGCCGTCCTGCTCACGGCGCATGATGGGGATAACGTCAATCAGGTCGCGGCTCGACATGATGACGCCCGCCGCGTGCACACCCCACTGGCGCTTCAAGCCTTCGAGGCCCTTAGCGGTCTCAAAGACCTTGGAGGCATCCGGGTCAGTTTCAATCAGGTCGCGCAGCTCCTGGGCGTCGTTATAGCGCTTATCCTCGGGGTTGTAGACGTTGGCCAGGGCAATGTTCTTACCCATGACGTCCTCGGGCATGGCCTTGGTCAGGCGCTCACCGGTGGAGAAGGGGTAGCCCAGCACACGGGATGAGTCCTTGAGGGCCTGCTTAGCCTTGATGGTGCCGTAGGTGACAATCATTGCCACCTTGTCTTCGCCGTACTTCTCGGTCACATAGTGAATCACTTCAGAACGGCGGCGATCATCGAAGTCCACGTCGAAGTCGGGCATAGAGACGCGGTCGGGGTTAAGGAAGCGTTCGAAAATCAGGTCGTGTTCCAGCGGGTTCAGGTCGGTAATACGCATGGCATAAGCCACCATGGACCCTGCACCCGAACCACGGCCCGGGCCCACGCGGATGCCGTTCTCCTTGGCCCAGTTGATAAAGTCAGCAACCACCAGGAAGTAGCCGGGGAAGCCCATCTGCGAGATGATACCCACCTCATACTCGGCCTGTTTGCGCACATCGTCAGGCACACCCTTGGGGAAGCGGTAGTGCAGGCCGCGCTCAACCTCTTTGACGAACCAGGATTCCTCGTTTTCGCCCTCGGGCACGGGGAAGTTGGGCATGTAGTTGGCCTTGGTATTGAACTCCACGGAGCAGCGCTCAGCGATTTCCATGGTGTTGTTGCATGCCTCGGGGTAGTCGCGGAAGAGCTCGCGCATCTCAGCCGGCGACTTGAGGTAGAAGTTATCGGCATCGAACTTGAAACGCTTGGGATCCTGCAGGGTGGAGCCTGACTGCACGCACAGCAGCGCGGCGTGGGCCTTGGCGTCCTCTGCGTGGGTATAGTGCAGGTCGTTGGTGGCAACCAGGGGGAGGTTCAGTTCTTTGGCCAGCTTGAGCAGGTCGGCCATGACGTTCTTCTCGATATCAAGCCCGTGGTCCATGAGCTCGCAGTAGAAGTTTTCCTTGCCGAAGATATCGCGGAAGTCGCTGGCTGCCTGCTTGGCCTCCTTGTACTGGCCCAGGCGCAGGCGGGTCTGCACTTCGCCCGAGGGGCAGCCGGTGGTAGCGATTAGTCCCTTACCGTAGGTCTGGAGTAGCTCCCGGTCCATACGCGGCTTATAGAAGTGGCCTTCAAGCGAGGCCAGAGAGGACGCCCGGAACAGGTTATGCATGCCCTGGGTGTTCTCTGCCCACATGGTCATATGGGTATAGGCACCACCACCGGAGACGTCATCACGCCCACCTTCACCAAATTTCACGCGGGTGCGGTCCTGACGGGCGGTACCCGGGGTCAGGTATGCCTCCACACCGATAATGGGTTTAACCCCGGCGTTATTGGCCTTGTTCCAAAAATCGAAGGCACCAAAGAGGAAGCCGTGGTCGGTGGTTGCCAGGGCGTTCATGCCCAGCTGCTTGGAGTGCTCAAAGAGGTCGGTGAGACGGGCAGCGCCATCAAGCATGGAGTACTCGGTGTGCACGTGCAGGTGGGTGAAGTCGGTGTTAGCCATGCAGGTTGCGTCCTTAGCGTCGGGCTCTAGAAGTTGCCCTCACGCAGGGTATCGAGAGCGTACTGAAGATCAGGGGTATAGCGGCTTTCGAACTCCACCTGCTTGCCGCTGGTGGGGTGGGTGAAGCCCAGCCTATGAGCATGTAGCCACTGGCGGGTGAGGCCCAGGTGCGCGCTCATAGTGGGGTCTGCCCCGTAGGTCAGGTCGCCCGCGCAGGGGTGGCGCAGGGCAGAGAAATGCACACGAATCTGGTGGGTGCGGCCGGTTTCGAGGTGCACCTCAACCAAGGACGCCGGCCCAAAGGCTTCGAGCACCTCATAGTGGGTGATGGCCGGCTTGCCGTCCTCGTTGACCGCGAACTTCCATTCGCTGCCGGGGTGGCGGCCGATGGGGGCATCGATAGTGCCCTTGAGCGGGTCGGGTAGCCCCTGCACCAGGGTGTGGTAGACCTTGGTGACGGTGCGGTCCTTGAAGGCCTTCTTCAGTTCTGAGTAGGCTCGCTCGTTCTTGGTCACAACCATCAGTCCCGAGGTGCCAACGTCCAGGCGGTGCACAATACCCTGACGCTCAGCAGCACCGCTGGTAGCAATATCGATACCGGCGTGCTTCAGCGCCCCGACAACCGTAGGGCCGTGCCAGCCCATCGACGGGTGGGCCGCAACGCCGGTGGGCTTATCGACCACCACGATGTCGTCGTCCTGGTAGACAATCGAAAAGCCATCAACCTGCTCCGCCTCAATCTGCGTGAGATCACGCGGCGGGGTACCGGCAGCCTGCACGGTCATTCCCTCAAGCAGTTTGTACGAGGCCTTAGCCTTCACTCCCCTGCCCCTGGCATCGAGAAGCTGAACCTCGCCGTCCTTCACCCAGTTACTCACCGTTGTGCGCGACTGGCCGCTCAGCTCAGCGAGCAGGGCATCAAGCCGGGAACCTGCCTGGTCGGCTCCTACCACAAATGTCAGTTCAATCTTCTGAGACATTAGATCCCCACCTCGTTCTTCTTGACCTTATCGGCTCGCACTTCACGCTGACCGTCCATGCGATAGCCCAGAAAAGTCAGCAGAACAATCGCCGCCATCGATACGCAGATAGCGGCATCAGCAATATTAAAAATCGCAAAATTCGGTACAGAAATATAGTCGACCACGTGCCCGACGCCAAAGCCAGGTTCCCGGAAGAGGCGGTCGTGCAGGTTGCCCACAATGCCCCCTGCCAGGGTTGCCAGCAGAATAACCCAGGGTAGGGTCTTAGCCCGCACCAGCAGGGCCAGCGCCACAAGGGCACCCGCCGTTGAAATCAGGGTGAACAGCCAGGTCGACCCCTCGCCCATAGAGAAAGCAGCACCCGGGTTCAGGTAGTAACGCCACCAGAGCAAGCCGTCGATCACGGTGATGGTCTGCCCCACGGTCATGGTGGTCTCTACCAGGTGCTTGACCCACTGGTCAGCCCCGTATACCAGGGCAAAGAGGGCCAGGGCTAATAGGGCCTTAGCCACCCCAGAAATCGTACGAGTCGGCACCAAACCTGTGCCCTCCTGCTGGGTTTTAGCCACCGTACTCCCTGCCTTCAAACATCAAAAACTGCACACACCAGCTTATCGCGTTCAGCACCCAGCTGGTACCGCGGGGCAGTATCTTAAACATCTCAGGCGGCCCCTCTAATCGAGGAGCCGCCTGAGCATATTGAGGCTACCGCCTAAACACGAGGAAGGCCTAGGAGTTGTTGCTGAAAACCCCGTTACGCTGACCAAACACGCCGAAGCCCTGGGACTGTGATGCCACTGCGGCGGGAGCGCCCTCAGCCTTGGGTTCAAGAGCGGGGGTCTCTTCGAGGGTGGTCAGCTGCTTGTTCAGGTAATCGCGCAGGGAGGTGCGGTACTGATTCTCGAAGGAACGCAGCTTGGCAACAGAAACCTCGAGGTCGCTCTTGGTCTTTTCAAGATCGCCCAGAACACGGTTGGACTCTTCCTGGGCTTCTGAGACCAGCTGAGCTGCTTCTTCGCGGCCCTCGGTGATGAGGCGTTCACGTTCGCGCTTGCCCTCGAAGACGTAGTCATCGTGGACCTTCTGGGCCATAGCCAGCAGGCCGGTGGCGCTAGAGGGTGACAGGGCGGGCTCAGCGGCAGCAGGTGCTGCTGCCGGGGCAGGAGCTGCTGCAGCGGGCTGAGAATCAACCACGATTTCGGCCTCAGCCAGGGCACCGCCCTGCTGCTCGGCAGGAGCCAGTGAAATCTTCGCCTCAGCCTCTTCAAGCTGGCGCTTGAGGCTAGCATTTTCGGCGTTCAGGCGGCGCAGTTCAATGACAATCTCATCAAGGAAATCGTCAACCTCTTCAGGGTTGTAGCCTTCCTTGAACTTAGTCGGCTGGAAGCGCTTATTGATTACTTCCTCAGGCGTGATTGCCACGATCGTTCACCTCTATTTTCTAAAAAACTTTATGCTTTGGCCCGTAGTGTTCCCGGTGCGTAGTATGTGCTGGAATCAGGCGCATGAAGCTCGAACTTTTAGCGCGCTAAAAGTTCGAGTAGTCCCCTATATTTACTACAACACAAAATTACCTGGCAAAGGAGCACCGTGCAACACTATGACCCCAGTTAAGTATGAGCCACTGGTCACGCCACCACTTGAGGGGACACCCCCCAGTCTGCTGACTGACAGGCTTCACCAGCCACCTGGCACGCCCTGCGCGCATCAGGCGTGTGCCCACCCGTTCTAAACGGAGAGGTTATAGGCCAGGTTGGTTAGCAGGGAATAGGCGAACCAGAGAGCCATCAACAGAATCATGAAGCCCAAATCCAGGGAGATACCGCCCAGGTTAATGGGTTTAATCAGGCGGCGGGCGGCGTTCATGGGCGGGTCAGTGACCGCATACACAAACGAAGCAACTACCAGCACTAGGCCCTTGGGCCGCCAGTAGCGAGCAAACATCTGCACCCAGTCGAGCACCAGGCGAATCATGAACACGACAATCAGCAGGTAGGCCGCGATGGCCAGCAGCGCAAAGAGATAGCCCACTGCGGTTTAGGCCTGGTTGAAGGGGGTGACGTCGTCGCTGTCCAGAGCTACCGGAACCTCGGTGCCCTCGGCGCCGAGAACCTCAAGGTTAGCGGGGGTCAGCAGGAAGACCTTGTCGGTCACGCGTTCGATGTGGCCGTTCAGGGCAAAAGCTAGGCCGGCAGAGAAGTCGATGAGACGCTTGGCGTCGGTATCGCCCATGTCGGTGACATTCATAATCACGGGAATGTTCTCACGGAAGGACTCACCGATAATCTTGGCGTCGTTGTAGGAGCGGGGGTGAATGGTGGTGATACGGCGCAATTCTTCGCTGCTTTCTTCGGAGAAGGAGGGGGTCAGGGCGGTTGAGGTATAGCTAGGTGCCTGCTGGTGGGTGCCAGGGAAGTCCCAGTCGGCGCTGGTGCTTTCGGCCTGCTCAAGAAGCTGGTCATCGGCCTCGGCCACAGAAACACTGCCGGTGGTTGCTTCGGGAGCCGGACGGCTGCGGGGGGTCTCGGGTGAAATACCCAGAAGGACGTCGCGGTCGGCAGCGGATGAGATATGGGCGCGCCCTTCGGCGGGAGCCAGCTCATCGGGGTAGGCGTCGTAGTGGTCGTCAGCCTCGAAAACGGTCTCTTCGTAGATCGTTTCGGGGCGGCGCTGGGGCCGCTCTGTGCGCTGCGCTTCGTCTTCTACCTGGCCCAGGCCCAGGTAGGCCATTGCCTGGTGTAGTGTGCGAGCCATTCTTACCCTCCCTTTGAGTAGCCTGCCCGCCGGTCGACGGGGGCTTACAAACCTCTGTTCCTATCAACCTTTTACGGTACCAAAAAGTTGCCTGTCTTTCTCGCAGACAAGCCCAAGGGAAACCTCAGTATTCCCGGTGAATTATGGACAGCTGCCCTAGAGGGCCGGGCGGGATCCCATAATCGAAGAGCCAACCCGCACCGAGGTAGCTCCCCAGCGTATGGCCTCAGCCAGGTCGTGGCTCATACCCGCTGAGATAGTGGTGGCCTCGGGGTAGTATTCCAGCAGCTGCTGGGAGTAGCCGTGCAGTCTCTCAAAGGCGGCTGCGGCGTCCTGCCCCAGCGGGGCAACCGCCATGAGCCCACCCAGGGTGAGGCCCGGCAGGGAGCTGATGCGGTCGGCGAGGGCTAAAATCTCTGTGGGGTCCGCTCCCCCGCGCGCGCCCAGGGCAGCCTGCCCGGCGGTAGCTTCAACGGTGGTATCGAGCCCTACCTGGATGAGGCAGCGCAGACCCCCCTGTGCCAGTGCTGCCGGAGCGTCCGCCTCACCGTTCTCATAGCGGGCCAGGCGATTGACGTAGGCCTTAGAGAGGGCAGCGGCCAGCTGGGGGCGGTCAACCGACTGCACCTCATGCGCGTACTGCACCACAGACTTAGCCTTGTTGGTCTGCAGCTGGCCGATAAAGGACCAGCGCAGCGGGTCATCGCTGCCCGTGTAGGCGGCCAGCTCACGAGCCTTACCAGCAGCCTCCTGGTCGCGGTTCTCACCCACAGCACGCACACCCGCATCGTACAGGACAGCGGCATCTGAGGCCGGGAAAAATTTAGTAACCACAATCAGCTCGGGCAGGGGGGACGAGGCAGTTCGGGCACCGCTCATATCTTCCGCAGCGTCCTGGATGCGGGCCTGCACCTGAGCTAGGCGGTCGCTGAGTTCTGCACGGCGTTCGGGGCTGTAGGTCAGGGTCATATTTCCATTCCTTAGAGCGGGTATCTGGGGTACAGGTGGGAGGGGCTGGGCACCTCAGTGGCCAAAGGACCAGCTTCTACCCAGACCAGGCCAGCGATGCGCCCGGCAGATTCCTGCCTCTGGGTATGGCCGCGGTGTGAGAAGAGGTGCTCATTTTCAAAGGTACAGGCCGCAAGGTCGCTATGCACTCGGGTTACCTGTGGAAGGGAGGCGAGGACGGCGTGGGCCCCGGCAGGCAGGTCAAGGCCGGGGGTACCCCAGGAGGTGGTGGAATAGACCTGGGGAATCAGCTCAGCAGATTCCTGTCGCATAGCCTCGGGAACCTCGTAGCAGCGTCCGCAGATAGAGGGACCAACCCAGGCCTGAATGTTCTTGGCTCCCCTCTGCTCCATGGCCTCAACCTGACCTTGAATCACTCCATCGAGCAGGCCCCGGCGCCCGGCGTGGGCCACGCCCAGGACCGGCTGGCCCGTTACAGCCTGCTCCCCCACAAAGACCAAGGGAATGCAGTCAGCCACCATAATGGCCAGGGGCCTGCCCTCGCGAGAGACGGCGGCATCGGCGACCGGTGCAGTATCGAGAATCTCGTGAGGGCTAAGACCCTTCTCAGTTTCGGCGCTAAGCCGGTCTGAGACATCCGCATCGAAGACCACGGTGCCGTGTACCTGGTTGAGATAGGTGAAGCCGCAGGAGGTCCCTTCCCCCAGCAGCGCGTCTTCAAGGGTCTGCCGATTGGCCAGGGTCTGGTCAAGGTCATCGCCCACGTGCATCCCCAGGTTACCGGCAGCAGCCGATGTGAAGGCTACGTTTACCCGGGCGCCGTTTGCCAAGGTTACTAGCCGGTGAGAGAAAAGAGTGTCTGCCATGGGCCTTGCCTACCTTTCGAAAAAAGCGGGAAATGCTAAAGGGGTGAAAGCTAGGTCTAGCTTTCACCCCTCTCTCGGCCTTGGACGGGTAGTTTTCCGTCTAGGGTGTGGGTCTGAAGTTTTTACTTCAGGAAGTCGGGCACATCGAGGGTGTCGCGACGTGCTGACTGGGAGTCCTCAACAACGGGGGGCAGGTCAACGTCGAAGCCAGCGTTGGTGGGAACGTCGTTGCCGCCCTTGTTCCAGCTGTTACCTGCTGCGGGTGCTGAACCGAAGCCAGCGCCTGCGGCGGGAACTGCTGAAGCGCCACCGAAGTTCTGCTGGGTACGAGCAGCCTGGTTAGCGGCGGGGCTGGTGTTGTTGGAGTTGGTTTCGGGGTTGACCGAGTCAAAGCCTGCGGCAATAACGGTCACGCGAGCCTCATCGCCCAAAGCGTCGTCAATGACGGCACCGAAGATGATGTTGGCGTCGGGGTGGGCAACTTCCTGCACCAGGCGGGCAGCTTCGTTGATTTCGAAGAGGCCCAGGTCTGAACCGCCCTGGATGGAGAGCAGGACGCCGTGGGCACCGTCGATGGATGCTTCCAGCAGGGGTGAGGCGATAGCCAGTTCGGCTGCCTTGACGGCGCGGTCTTCACCGGAGGCTGAGCCAATACCCATGAGGGCTGAACCTGCACCCTGCATGACGGACTTGACGTCTGCGAAGTCGAGGTTAATCAGGCCGGGGGTGGTGATCAGGTCGGTGATGCCCTGGACACCGGAGAGCAGAACCTGGTCTGCTGACTTGAAGGCGTCGAGCATGGAGACGTTGCGGTCTGAGATGGAGAGCAGGCGGTCGTTGGGGATAACGATCAGGGTGTCAACCTCGTCGCGCAGGGCGGCAATACCGGTCTCGGCCTGGTTAGAGCGGCGGCGGCCTTCAAAGGTGAAGGGACGGGTAACAACACCGATGGTCAGTGCGCCCAGGGAGCGGGCGATTCGGGCAACAACGGGAGCGCCACCGGTACCGGTGCCACCACCTTCACCTGCGGTCACGAAGACCATGTCGGCACCCTTGAGTACCTCTTCGATTTCCTGTTCGTGGTCTTCTGCTGCCTGGCGTCCAACGTCGGGGTTAGCGCCTGCACCCAGGCCGCGGGTCAGTTCGCGACCCACGTCGAGCTTGACGTCGGCGTCAGACATGAGCAGAGCCTGAGCGTCGGTGTTGATCGCAATGAATTCAACGCCACGCAGACCAACCTCAATCATGCGGTTGACAGCGTTGACGCCACCGCCGCCGATACCGACGACCTTAATGACTGCCAGGTAGTTCTGGGGAGTTGCTGTATCCATAGATTCCCTACTAATTTGTGCCTTGTTTCAAACCAACTCAACCTTAGAGTGAAAGTTAAGATTGGAGTAAACCTATTGTTTCAATCAATGAAAGAGTATCAACTTCACCTTGCAATGTCGCCCTCGTTTCACCTATGACCTTATTTTTCTCAGAAAATATCAAGGTCAAGAAGGAACTTCAGGTAGAAGTTGAAACTATTTTACGGTGGGAACGAGGGGGCTTGAGACATCGTAAGTTTCTACGGCTTGCTGGCTACCCACTGAGTCCATAAGCTGAACTAGAACCTTAGCTTTAAGGTCGCTGTCTTCCGGGGTTCCCCAGACTACCTGCGTCCCGTCCACCATTTCTAGGGTAATGGTTGATGCAGAGTCAGCCTTAGCCTCAGATACCTGAGACAAAATCGAGGTCGGCAAGGCCGCAAGCACACCGGTTACGGTACTAAAAGCAGCCGATCCCAGAATATCTAGGCCCCCGGCAACCAGCGGAACGCCGGCGTCCTCAACCGACGCTGCGGTGCACAGCTGCACTCCCTCATTATCAACCAGCACGAAGCTACCCCCGTTCTCCACCACAGCCACAGGCACCCGCTCATGCAGCTGCACCACCAGCTCGTGGGGCGGATTCGCCTGCAGGGTCACCCCGTAGAGCACGTTCTCGTTGCCGATCAGAGAGGCAACCTCAGACTCGCTAATGCGGGTCATAGGCACTCCCTGGAGCTGGCTCAGCTGCTGCTGCACGGTAGCCTCGTCGAGCAGAGAAGCGCCTTCTACCCTAATCGTCCGGGTAGCCAGCAGGGGCGAGAAGAAAACAACCCCCACAAAAATCAGGGTAGCGAGCACCAGGGCACCCGCCCCGTAGGCCCATTTCTTCCAGCTACCGGCTACCCGACGCTTGGGGCGCAACTGCACGGGACCAGAAGGCAGGCTCTGAGGCTGGCTCTGCCCGCTCTGCCGCTCCTCTTCCTGGGCCCGGCGCCACTGGGCGAAACGACTGTTTTCAGAGATATCCACCAGGTTATCGCCAGTCTCTGGTAGCTGGCTCACCTTAGCGGAGTTCAGGCGAATACGGGGCTTCTTTTCATCGGCCACTAGAGTGCAGCACCTTCACGGGCAGAAAGCTTCTCTACCAGCACCCGCCCCAGGGCAGTTACGTCACCGGCGCCAACCGTCATGATGATATCGCCGGGCAGGGCGGCAGCTACGACAGCGTCAATCGCCTGGTCGGTGCTCTCAGCGTAGTGCACCTCGGAGAAACCAGCCTCGGTGATGAGATGGCTGGTCACCCCCTCCATGGGCTTCTCGCGGGCAGGGTAGATATCGAGCACGTAGCTGCGGTCAGCCTGAGACAGCGACTCAGCGAACTCGGTAGCGAACTCCTTGGTACGGGAGAAAAGGTGGGGCTGGAAAATCACGTAGAGGTTATGCCCGGCAGCAACCGTACGGCCGGTTTCCAGGGCGCGGTGTACCTCGGTGGGGTGATGGGCGTAATCATCAAAGACCTTGACCCCGGCAGCTTCACCGCGCAGGGTAAAGCGGCGGTCAGTACCCGAGAAGTGGGCCAGCGCCTTCACAGCCTCTTCGGGGCTGGCACCTGCCAGCAGGGCACAGACAAAGGACGCCGTAGCGTTGAGCTGGTTATGAATACCGGGCACAGGCAGGGTCAGGGTGACCTGCCCCGCGAACTGCTGGCCGCCTACGGTGAAGTCCCAGACCAGGTTTGAAGAGCAGTCGGTTCCTTCAGAGGTGATACCAGTGAGACGGACCATGGCGTCCTCCCCTTCACCGTAGGTCACAACCTGCCCACCGGCGTCCGCGGCCTGAGCAGCAAGGGTGGCTGCACCGGCATCGTCGGAGCAGGTCACGAAGACACCGCCGGGCGCCATAGAGGCGATAAAACGGTTAAAAGCCTCGAAGACCCGCTCGTTAGTGCCGTAGAAGTCCAGGTGGTCAGGCTCGGCGTTGGTAATAACCGCAATCTCGGGGCGGTAGCGTACAAAAGAGCCGTCGGATTCATCGGCTTCAGCTACAAACCAGGAGTCCGCGCCGGAGGCCCCCAGGTGGGCATTGGTGTTATAGCCGGCGATGGTAGAGCCAACCGCAAAAGAGGGGTCTAGCCCCAGACCGTCCAGCATCACCGAGATCATGGATGAGGTGGTGGTCTTGCCGTGGGTACCAGCAACCGCAATCACCTTGGAGTCCCGCATGGTCGCCGCCAGAGCCTCAGAGCGATGCAGCACGCGCAGGCCGCGGGCCCGGGCAGCAGCGAGTTCGGGATTATCTTCGCGAATCGCGGTTGAAATCACCACGGTATCGACGCCCTCGATATTTTCAGCTGCCTGGGGCACCGATACCCGGGCACCCAGCTCTCGCAGGCTATCAACAGCGGCACTCTCAGCCTGGTCAGACCCGCTGACAGTCATGCCAGCGCGCAGCATCAGCCGGGCGATAGCCGACATACCGGCCCCGCCAATACCCACAAAATGCACCCGACCCAGGTCGGCCAGGGCCGGACGCTCGGGGAAGGGAGGGTTGAGAGGTGCAGGAAGGTCGATTGAAAGGTCCATTAGTGAGGTGCTCATGCGCGGGCCGCCTTCAGTACTTCGTCTGCCATGACCTGCGCGGCATCGCGGATGCCGTGCCGGTAGGACTTTTCTGCCATGTCGGTAAGTTTATCGGTGTCTGCTAGCAGGGCCGGTACATTCTGGCGGAACCAGCTAGCGGTGAAATCGGAATCGTCTACCAGCAGGGCTGCTCCAGCAGCCACCAGGGAACGGGCGTTGAGTGCCTGCTCGCCATTGCCGATGGGCAGGGGAACAAAGATAGCCGGTAGGCCCACGGCAGCGGCCTCGCTGACGGTTGCCGCACCAGAGCGCACAATCATAAGGTCAGCAGCTGCGTAGACATCTTCCATGGAGGTAATGAACTCAACCTGCTGGTAGCCGGGGGCTGTGCGGAGCTGGCCGGACTCGTCCTTAACCGCCTTGTCACGGCCGGTGATGTGCAGTAGCTGGTAGCCTGCCGGGCCAATCTCGTCGATGATTTCGGCAACTGTCTGGTTGAGACTCAAGGCTCCCAGGGACCCGCCGGTGACCACCAGGGTGGGCAGGGCCGGGTCAAGGCCCAGACGCTCCCGGGCAGCACCCTGTTCGGAGGCGCGGTCGAGGTCGGCGATGTTCTGGCGCATAGGCATACCCACGGTACGAGCACCAGCGATGGGGGTATCGGGGAAGGCGGTAGCTACCAGGGCAGCCTTCTTCGCGCCCACCTTGTTGGCGAGGCCAGGCTTGGTGTTGGCCTCGTGGATTACTACGGGCACACCGAGCTTGCGGGCTGCCAGGTACATGGGGGTGCACACGTAACCACCTACGCCCACCAGGACGTCCGCCCCGGTGTCGGTCAGAATCTTCTCGGCCTGCTTGAGCGAGGCCCTGAACCGGCTGGGGAACTTGATGGCGTCCAGGTTGGGCCGGCGGGGGAAGGGCACCTTAGGGATAAAGCTGATGTCGAAGCCTGCTGCCGGTACGAGCCGGGCCTCCATGCTGTTTTCAGTGCCGACAGTCATGATGGTAACGTCAGGCTCGCGCTCCTGGAGGGCTCGGGCAATGGCCAGCATGGGGTTGATATGCCCGGCTGTGCCGCCGCCTGCCAGCACGACAGTGGGTGCGTGGGTCATCAGGTTTCACTCCCTTAGTGTTCTATTTCGACCCTTAGTTTACGCGGATTGTGCCATAGGCACACCTTGAGCCCCCTTGTCGTGAGCCACCTTACCCCCTTAGTGCTCCTCGGGGAGCTTACGGGCTTTGCGGATAGTGCGCAGGCCAGCGGGCAGTTTTTGCTCCTTGGGGGTGGGGGCTTGCGGCTCGGTGGGCTGCGGTCCGGCAGGCTGATGGGCGGTAGCTCGTGAGGCAGCCGCAAGCGGCTTGGCTGCGGTGGTGGGAGCAGCCGGGCGGGCAGGGTGCTGGAACTGAGCCGCAGTGGTGCGAGTGTGAGCCTGCTGCACGCTGGCAGAGGGGCGAGCACCGCTGGCCGAGCTAGAGCGTCGAGCCATCGCGGCCTCAGCGCTGGCTTCAGCTGACAGGGGGCTTGACCTGCGGACGGTCTGGGCGGACGGACGCGCCGTAGCTGCCGAGGGCCTCACGGTGCGCGCACTCCCCTGGGTACGTTGAGGGGTGGACGCCGCCGGTCGGGCCGGGGTACGCCCGTCGACGAGGGCGCCCAGGCGGGTGGTGAGCTTATCGAGAGTCCAGCCTGTGCCGTCGGGGTCTGCAGCGATGACGGCCTGCTCCCGCTCAGCAATACGGGCCAGGGCAAGGCGGCGGGCGGCGTCCTTTTGCATCTTGCTGTTGGCGATACCGGTACGCTCCCCCACAATCGGGTTGAGGGGGGTCTGCCGGGCAAAGGCGATGAGAATTCCGATGCCGGTCAGCGACGACACCAGAGCGGAGCCACCAGCAGAAATAAAGGGCAGAGGCACACCGATGACGGGCATGAGCCCTACTACCATGGCGATGTTGAGCAGGGCCTGTCCGGCAATCCAGGTGATGATGCCGATGGTGGCGTAGCGGATAAAGAGGTCAGAGGAGCGCAGCAGGATACGCATAGCGCAGTAGATTAGGGCTGCGTAAAGTAGCAGCACGGCGATAGCACCGATCAGACCCAGTTCTTCACCGACCACCGCGAAAATGTAGTCGTTGTGGGCTTCAGGCAGGTAGTTGTACTTCTGCCGGGACTGGCCCAGGCCCACGCCCCAGAAGCCGCCGGTAGCGAGCGCTGCCAGGCCAGAGTTGGCCTGGTCGCAGGTGGCCTCAACGCAGTCACGCCAGAAGGCAAAGGTGTTGAAAAGACGCTCGATGCGGTTGGGGCTAATGGCGACCATCATGATGGCGGCCAGGGATCCCAGACCCGCGCTAATCATCACGAGTCCGCGGGAGGGGCGGGCTGCCAGGAAGATTGCGCTGAAGAAGAGGGCGTAGATGAGCACGGTGCCCACATCGTGCCCTGCCAGGATCAGGGTGACAATCAGACCAAAGCCTAAGAGGGCGGGAATGAGCCCCTTGTAGGCGGTCTGGGACAGGGTTCCCCGGTCGATGCGCCCCTGACGGGAGTAGACCGAGGCCAGCCAGAGAATCATGATGGGCTTGGCGAATTCTGAGGGCTGAATCGAGAAACCAGCGATGTTAATCCAGTTGCGGTTGCCGTTGACGGTGCTACCCACAAAAATCACGGCGATGAGCAGTAGGGCTGCTGCCCCCAGCAGGGTGTGCACTACCCAGGGCCGCCGGTACCAGATGACCGGTACCAGGTAGCCCACGAGCAGCATAGCAACAAGGCCCAGTACCGCGAACGTGCCCTGGGAGCGGGCTTGGCTGAAGGCTCCTGCGCCCGATGAAATCTGTTCTACGCTTGAGGCAGAGAGCACCATCATCACGCCGAAGAGGGTGAGCACGGTGGCGGTCACCACCAGCACGATGGGCACATCGGTCAGCACCATGGAGCCCAAACGCACCTGGGCGTTCTCCCAGGTGCTCCGGGACCGACCCCAGGCTCGTCGAATCACGCCAGGACGCTGCGGTGACCGGGTTTCTGTTGCCAGGCTCATAGTCTTTTCGCTTCTCTTCTCTCGGGTAAGGACGCCCCGCCCTAGGTGCGGTTAAAGGTGAGGGAGGGTGGGAACCAGTGGTTACTGATTGCCCGCCCTCCGCATCGATAGGTTTTAGGAATTAATCTGATTGACCAGGTCGGCTACCGCGTCGATGAAGGCGTTGCCGCGTTCAGCGTAGGAGGTGAACTGGTCCATTGAGGCTGCTGCCGGGGCCATGAGCACGGTATCGTTCTGTTCCGAAATCTCGTGGGCCTTGGCGACCGCCAGTTTCATGACGGCTCGTCCGTCGCTGGCATCGGCCAGGAGGGAGCTCTCACTGATCTTGTAGACCGGCAGGTCCGGGGCCTGCTCAGCCAGGGCTGCTACCAGGGCTGCGGTGTCGGTACCGATCATGACCACTGCCTTGAGGCGGTCCTTGTGCTCAGCAACCAGCTCATCGTAGGTCACGCCCTTCGAGAGGCCACCGGCTACCCAAATCACGGGGTTGAAGGAGGCCAAGGAAGCATTCGCTGCGTGGGGGTTGGTTGCCTTAGAGTCGTTGACCCAGAGCACCCCGTGGGTGTTGGCTACCAGCTGGATGCGGTGGGCACCGGGCTCGTAGTTCTGCAAGCCAGCCTTGACCTGTTCAGGTTCAATACCGGCTGCCCGAGTCAGGGCGGCGGCAACCAGGGCGTTTTCTACGGTGTGCTTGGTCGGCAGCTGGCCGGTATCTGCTACTTCGGCCACTTCCAGGGCCTGGTTGCGGCGGTCGTCAAGGAAGGCCCGGTCAATGAGCAGGCCGTCAATCACACCCAGCATGGAAAGACCTGGAGTATCGGCCCAGAAACCGATGGCGCGAGCGCCCTCGACGACGTCCGCTTCTTCGACCATCTGCACGATCTCGGGGTAGTTGGCGTTGAAGATGCAGGCTACCTGAGTGTTCTCGTAGATACGGGCTTTATCGGCCAGGTAGTTCTCGTAGCCGGCGTGCCAGTCGACGTGGTCTTCTGCCACGTTGAGCACGACAGAGGCTAGGGGCGACATAGAGTAGGTCCAGTGCAGCTGGAAGCTGGAGAGCTCAACGGCGAAGAAGTCGTAGTCGACGGGGTCACGCAGGGCATCCAGGATGGGGGTGCCGACATTGCCCACGGCAATGGCCTTGTAGCCTGCGGTCTGCAGGATAGATTCGGTCATGCCCACGGTGGTGGTCTTGCCGTTGGTGCCGGTAATGGCCAGCCAGGGGGCGACCTTGCGTCCTTCGCGCTGGCGCAAACGCCAGGCTAGCTCTATATCGCCCCAGATTTGAATCTTCTGGGCTACCGCATCGGCCAGGATGCCGATGGAGGGGGCAAGTCCGGGTGAGGTGACCACTAGGTCAGCGGGCTGGCCCTCGACCAGGGGAAGGGCGTCCATGGCTCCGGCGCCCAGCACCGAACCGGCAGCGCCCACAATCTTGAGGGTATCTGCCTTGCCGCGGGTGGTTTCGTTATCGTTACCGTCCACCACAACTACACGGGCACCCAGCTCAATAAGGGTGTCAGCGGCTGAGAAGCCAGAGATACCCAGGCCCGCTACAACCACTCGCAAGCCAGCCCAGTCGGATTCCCAGCTGGTCAGCGCTTCCAGACGCTCGTAGCCGTAGACGGGGTTTGCGTTACTTGCCTTCATTAGAAGACACCTCCATTGCTCAGCAGCCAGTCACCGTAGAAGATGCCCAGGGCGATGGCCACAAACAGGCCTGCCAGGATCCAGAAGCGGATGACCACGTTGACCTCGGTCCAGCCCTTGAGCTCAAAGTGGTGCTGCAGAGGGGCCATACGGAAGATACGCTTACCGCCGCTCATCTTGAAGTAGCCCACCTGCAAGATAACGGAGATGGCAATCATGACGAAGAGGCCGGCAATAATGGGGAGCAACATCTGGGTGCGGGTGATGATAGCGAAAGCAGCTAGCGCACCGCCCAGGCCCAGGGAGCCGGTATCGCCCATGAAGATGGTGGCCGGTGAGGTATTCCACCAGAGGAAGCCGATTAGGGCGCCAATCAGGGAGGCAGCCAGCATAGCCATCTGCCCTGAATCAGGTACCTCGTAGCAGACCTTAGCGAGGGAGCCGGGAGCGCACAGGTGCTGCTGCTGCCACATAGAAATCAGCAGGTAGCCGCTAAAGACCATGATGGCGGCACCGGTTGCCAGGCCGTCCAGGCCATCGGTGAGGTTTACCGCGTTGGTGGTGGCGGTAGCAATCAGGTTGGCCCAGATGATGAAGAGGATGATACCCACCACGGGCCCGGCAAAGGCCAAATCGAGCCAGGAGATATCGCGGGTGAAGGAGAGGTTGAAGGAGGCAGGTGACCAGCCGCGTTCGTCCTTAATCAGCAGGGCGCCCACGGCAAAGAGGGTACCAATCAGCCCCTGGAGCACAATCTTGCCCTTGGGGGTCAGGCCCTCGCTCTGCTTCTTCCAAATCTTCTGGAAGTCATCGATAAAGCCGACGCCTGCCATGCCCAGCATGAGGAACATTGCCAGCAGCACCGAGGCCGACGGAGCCAGGCTGGTGCCGGTGAGCAGGGCTGAGAGACCCAGTGCCAGGAAGAAGCCGAGGACGGTTGCTGCCATCATCATGACGCCGCCCATGGTGGGGGTGCCCCGCTTGGTCTGGTGTGAGGTGGGGCCGTCTTCGCGGATGAACTGGCCGAACTGCTGCTTCACCAACCATTTGGTGTAGAGCGGGGTTCCGGCGATCGAGATGATCAGGCCGAAAGCGGCAGCCAACAGGATGGAAATCATGTGGTGTCTGTGCCTTCCCGGTTATGAGTTATCTGTGGTCTTGGCGGCAGCATCGGGCTGGGCGCCACTGTCTGAGTTTAGTGCCTGAACAAAGTCACCGGCGCTTAACCAGGGCTGTGACTGCCCACTATCACCTTCATTGTGGGTGAGCTTGCCCTCATAGTCAGCAACTTTTTGGCCAAGAAGGCCCAGGCCAGCCCCGTTTGAGGACTTGAAGAGGACGATATCGCCCGGCTCTAGGGCGCCGTGCAGGAGTTCGAAGGCTTCCTCGGTGTTGGCAACCCAGGTTGCCTCATTGCCCCAGGAGCCTTCCAAGTGGGCGGTGTTATAGATGGGCTTGGCGATGTCACCTACGGCGATGAGCTTAGAAATGTTGAGGCGTACTGCCAGCTGGCCGATGCGGTCGTGTTCGGCCAGGGTTTGGTCGCCCAGTTCCAGCATGGCACCGAGCACAGCCCAGGTGCGGTTGGTGGAGGGCAGGCGGCCCAGCTGGGCAAGGGCCTGTAGGGCAGCGGTCATGGACTCGGGGTTGGCGTTGTAGGCATCGTTAATGACGGTCACGCCGTCGGCCCGGTCGGTACGCTGCATACGCCACTTGGAGGCTGCTCCTGCGGTATTGAGCTGCTGGGCGATGCGGTCGGGGGCGATTCCTACCTGGTAGGCAACGGTGGCTGCCGCCAGAAGGTTGTAGACGTGGTGTTCACCGATGAGCTGGGAGCTCACTTCGTAGGCTTGCCCGTCGGGGAAGGTCAGGGTGAAGGCGGGTTTGCCTTCATCGGTGGTGGTGAGCTTGGATGCGGTGATGCGGTTTTCTGCCACGCCAGGGTTAGCGGTGTGGGTTAGTTCCGCTTCGCGTCCTTCAACGCCGAAGTAGGTAACGGGGGTGGACGCCCGGTTCAACATACGCCTCACCCGGTAGTCGTCGATGTTCAGGCCCAGGCCCAGGCGGACGCCCTCGGCCATCTCGCCCTTGGTCGCTTCGATGTTATCGACGCCACCAAACTCACCGGCGTGGGCGGTGCCCACCTTGAGCACAACCCCGTAGTCCGGGGAAATCATGTCGGTCAGGTACTTGATGTTACCTACCCGGTCAGCGCCCATCTCAATGACCAGATACTTGGTGTCTTCTTCGGCCCGGAAAACGGTCAGCGGCACGCCGACCTCACCGTTGAAGGAACCGATGGGGGCTATGGTCTTGCCCTCTGCACCGAAGATAGCGGCCAGCAGATCCTTGGTGGTGGTCTTACCCGCAGAACCGGTAATGCCCACGACCGTCACGTCGCCGCGCTCACGCAGGCGGGCCACGGTGTAGGCGGCCAGACGCCCCATAGCCAACACAACGTCGTCTACCAGAATTGAGGGGTAGAGCTTACCGGCGACGTCCTGAACTTCACGTTCAACAAGAGCTAGAGAGGCCCCCTGCTCGAAGGCAGCGGGTAGGAAGTTATGGCCGTCCGTTACCTCACCGGGCTTAGCGATAAAGAGGCAGCCGGGGCCGACCTCACGGGAGTCAGTGGTAGCAGAAGTGCAGGTCAGGGCAGAAGCACCGGCGGAGTCTAAGCCCAGCAGGGTACCCGCTACAGCTTCTTCAATCTCAAGCGCTGAAAGTTCAATCATAGGTTTACCTTTAGGTTACTTCTGGTGGTTCTGGTAGGCCGGGAGCACACTAAAGCCGGCTGTCTGAAGGGCGCGGGCGGTCTCTACCCGGTCGTCAAGGTCGATATCGGTACCGGCAACGTCCTGGGCTACCTCGTGGCCGCGGCCAGCGACCAGAATTGAGTCCTTGGGGCCGGCCAGGGCGATAGCTTCGTCAATGGCAGCGGCACGGGGTTCAATGTTAAGCACCCGGTGGGCGCGGGCACCGGCTTCAAGAGCCGCAAGAGCACCGGCCTCAACAGCCTCGCGGATGGGAGCAGGATCTTCGCCGTGGGGGTCATCGTCGGTAACCACCACAATATCGGCGTAGGTAGCCGCGATTTCGCCCATGAGGGGACGCTTGGTCTGGTCGCGCTCACCGGTTGCACCGAAAACAATGATGACCTTGCCGTCCGCATCTGCCGGCTCAATTGCTTCAAGGGCACGTTTGAGGGCATCGGGATTGTGGGCGAAATCCACCAGGGCGGTGGGTTCGGTGGAAATCAACTGCATGCGGCCGGGGACAACAGGGGTCAGGGTCTCGGTGCGGGCTAGCGCTTCAGTAATGCGGTCGCGCTCTAGCCCATCGCGGGCGCTCTCAAAGACCATCACGGCAGCTAAGGCAGCGTTCGAGACGTTGAAGTCTGCCGGGAGTAAGGTGGCGCTGGGCAGTTCAAAACCGTCACCACGGCGCAGGGTAAAGGAGTGGCCAATACCGGAGCGCTCTACCTGCACCAGAGCCCAGTCCTGGGCAGCAAGGGAGGTGAGGGCGTCCGCCCCCGGCTCATAGCCAGCACCGAAGTTGGTGAAGAGGCGCACCACGGCGCGGGCTCCCAGGGCCTGAACCGCACGCTCTGCCATGGCAAGGCCCCAGCGGTCGTCGGCGGTAATGACGGCGCGGCGGGTACGGGCCGGGGTGAAGAGCTCGGCCTTGGAGTCAAAATAGCTCTCCATGGTGCCGTGCAGGTCTAGGTGGTCCTGGGTGAGGTTGGTAAAGCCCGCAATGTCGTAGCGGATACCATCAACGCGGCGGTAGTCCAGGGCATGGGATGAAACTTCCATGGCTGCGCTGGTAATACCCTGCTCACGCATGAGGGCGATGAGGGAGTGTACATGGGGGGACTCGGGAGTGGTGAGCTTAGAGGGAATAGCCTGGCCACCGGCAAGAATCTCGATGGTACCAATCAGGCCGGTAGTGTGGCCCAGGGCCTGCATGATCGAGTTGGTCATATAGGTAGTGGTGGTCTTACCGTTAGTCCCAGTCACCGCAAAGAGACGGGGCGCTCCCCCGCTACTGGGCTGGGAGGCATAGATACGGGCAGAGAGCGGGCCGACAGCAGCTCGCACCTGGTCAGTGGTAACCATGCCCAGGCCCTCAGGAAGGCCCAGCTCGCGCACAATCTCAAGGCCCGCTTCGTCGGTCAGCAGGGCGGACGCCCCTAGCTCGATTGCTGCAGGAAGAAAGGAGGCCCCGTGGGCCTTCGCCCCACCCAGAGCAACATAGAGGTCACCGGGCTGCACTTCGCGGGAGTCCATGGTGATACCGGTAATAGGACGGGCGGATGCCTGCACCAGCTGGGCTGCTAGCCCCACCTCGGCCAGCCAGTCGGCAACCTCGGCGCAGGTGCGCTCAGTAACCTGACGGGGGCGCAGGGTCTGGGCGCTGCCATCAAGTGCTCGGTTTTCTGTCACGGGCTTTCCCTCCAATGGGCGGTCTATGTCAAGGTGCGCTGTGCGGCGCGAGTGCTAATAGGGTCTACTTTAGCCGTTTTCGTCGTGGCCCTCAGCGAACTTAGGGGTCTCTTGCGGCTCGGTAGTGGAGCGCGGCACATTGTAGATGTGCAGGGTTTTCTCCATAATCTCCGCGAACTGGGCCGTAGTATTGGCCAGGCCAACAGCCGATGCCGTGGTCTGCGGACGGTGCATAGTAACCGAGACCAGGAAGCGGGGGTTCTCAGTGGGAGCGACCCCCACAAAAGAGGTAGTCCAACCGTCATAGGTGCTAGAACCTTCGCCCACGTTTTCTGCGGTACCAGTCTTACCGGCAACCCGGTAGCCGTTAATCTGGGCGCCCTTAGTGCCACCTTGGTAGACCACAGCTTCCATCACCTGCAAAGTCTTACGGGCGGTTTCCTCACTCACCACGCGGGTACCTTCAGCGATCTCTCGGACTTCCTCGGTGCCGTCCGTATCAATCACAGCATCAATAATTCGGGGCTTGAGCATAACCCCCTTATTCGCCACAGCCTGGAAAATCATTGAGGTCTGCAGGGCCGACTGGGCAACGCCCTGGCCAAAGAGAACCGTGTACTGCTGGCGAATATCCCAGTCCCGCCAGTCACTGACCAAGCCCTGGGACTCACCGGTCAGCTCAATACCGGTGAACTCCCCCATGCCAAACTTCTTAAGCCAGTTATAGCGCTGCTCCTTGGTGAGCTTGCTGCCCATCATGACGGTACCGGTGTTCATCGAGTCAGCAATAATACCGGCAACAGTGCGCTTCTGGGCGGGGTGCACGAAAGGATCGGTGATGGTCTGTTGGTCAATTTCGAGCTCAGCAGGCACATCGTAAACGGTCTCAGGTTCAGCGATGCCCTCTTCAAAGACGGCAGCGGTAGTCAAAATCTTCTCGGTAGAGCCCGGCTCAAAGACCTGGGTAATAGCGCGGGGGTTCATATCGGCCAACTCAAAACGCTCAGCACCGGGATCCATCGTCGAAGAATCTGCCAGGGCCAGAATTGAGCCGTCACGCACGTCCATCACAATGGCCGTACCCCACTCAGCCTTCAACTCCTCAGCGCGGGCCTTGACCACCTGCTGGGCAAAGTACTGCACATCCTGGTTAATGGTCAGGCGCACACTCTTACCGTCCTGGGCAGGGGTATTCTGCTCGTCCCCAATAGGGATGCGGATGCCGTCGGCTGAAATTTCGTAGATACGTTCACCGTCAATACCGGCCAGGTGCTCCCCCATGGTACGTTCGATACCCACCGAGTTATTCACCTGGCGAGTCTCGCCACTGGTACCGTCCACGGCTTCTTCAATAATGCTAAAGCGGCCCACCACCGAGCCACCCACCTGGCCGTTGGGGTACTTACGGTCAGACAGAATCTCCCCGTAGATATAGGGAGCGCCCAGGGCATCTACCTTGTTATAGATCGCAGGAGTAACATTCTCCTTCACGACCTTGTATTTGAGGTCGCCATCGAGCGCCGCCTTCACATCGGCGTCACTCATTTCAAGAATATCGGCCAGCTCATACACCAGCTCGGTGGGGGTCACCTCAACCGGGTCACGACTTTCCTCGGTATAGCGTTTAAAGTTCGCCACGGCAGACTGATCAACGGTGATGTTGTAGCGCTGCACACTGCGGGCCAGTACGTTGCCGTTGATATCGAGAATCTCCCCGCGCAGGGCCGGGATGGTCTGCTTACGGGTACGCTGGGCCTTAGCAGCGTCGGCTAGGCCATTCGGGTCAAGACCCTGCAACCAGGCAAGGCGTAGGCCCACGACGCCCAGGCCACCGATACCCAGGGTACCCGCGATAAAGCCGCGCCGCCCAACGGTGCGTTTGATGCCCTGTACGGGTTCGTTCTGCTCAGTGCCGCTCATCGTCCCCTATTTCTCTTCCACTGTGGTTCACTCTTTACTGTGGCCCGCGCGCTGCGCGGTAGGCCCGCTAGCCCATAAGGCGAACAGGTGCCCGCCACCAGGGCAGGCACCGTATCACGCGCTTGCTATTGACCGCCTGCGCTCGACGCAGCGGACGGCTGGGCTGAGGTCTGGGCTGTGGGTGAGGCGCTAGCAGGAACTGAGGCCTGGGCGCTTGCTGAAGCGGCAGCTCTGGCTGATGCTTCTGCTGAGGCCTGGGCTTTGGCTTCTTCCTTCTTGCGCTGTTCTTCGGCCCGGGCGCTGGCCTCTTCGTAGGCCTGGGTGTCGGCCAGGGCAGGGGGTGCAATCAGGTTCTTTGTTGCCGTTTCACCTTCAACAGCGGCCAGGGGGGTGCCGGTGATTTCACCGGTTTGCAGGTCGAGAGTGGCCTGGCTAGAGGCAGCTACTAGCCCTAGCTGGCTTGCGCGGATAGCCAGGTCCTGGGGGGCCTGGTGGAATTCGATTTCCTGGGCCAGGGCCTCATTTTGCTGGATGAGGGCCTGCTCTTGAGCTCGTAGCTCAACCAGGTCGTACTGGCGGGAGGCCATGACGATGCTCAGCACCAGCACGGCGAGCAGGGCAACGAGCATGGCGCCCAGGGCCACGAAGACACGCCAGCGGTTGGAGGTGGCGCGCAGGGCCCGGGAGCGTGAGAGAGGACGGCGGGCGGGGGCTGCTTCTTGGGGTTCATCGCGCACCACAGACAGGCGGGGCTTGTTCAGCTGCCCGCCCTCGTCGGTTGAGGTGGGGAAACGGGGTTCCGCGCTCATTGTGTTGCCTTTGGTGTCTTGATTTTTTCTGCTGCCCTCAGTTTTGCGGACGCCGCCCGCGAGTTCTCTTCAATCTCCTGCTCGGTGGGGGGTTCAGCACCGCGGGTAATGATTTTGAGTTCGGGCTTGTGCTCTTCGAGCTCAACGGGAAAACCCTTGGGGGCGCTGGAGGTGGCCCGGGCGGTGAAGGCTCGTTTGACGATTTTGTCTTCGAGACTGTGGTAGCTCATGGCCAGGCAGCGTCCGCCCAGGCTGAGGGCCTCGATTGCTGCCGGTATGGCACGCTCTAGGGCATCGAGTTCGTGGTTGACCTCGATGCGTAGGGCCTGGAAGGTGCGCTTGGCGGGGTGCCCGCCCTTACGCTGGGCGGCTACGGGCACGGCCTGCTGAATTACTTTGACCAGCTGGCCGGTCGTTTCAAAAGGACGCTCGGCGCGGGCCGCTACGATACGGGAGGCAATGCGAGCTGCGAATTTTTCTTCACCCCACTGGCGGATGATGCGGCGCAGCTCTGCTTCTTCGTAGGTGTTGACCACGATAGCAGCGGTGAGCTCCTCGGTATTGTCCATACGCATATCGAGCGGGGCGTCGTAGGAGTAGGCGAAGCCGCGTTCGCGCTCGTCGAGCTGCATGGACGATACGCCCAGGTCAAAGAGCACGCCGTCGACCTGGGTGACACCGGCTTCTGCCATAGCGCGGGGAATCTCGTCGTACACGGCATGTACGGGGATGAAGCGGTCGCCAAAGCGGGCCAGGCGCTCACCGGCGAGCTTGTGGGCCATGAGGTCCCGGTCGATACCGATGAGGGTGAGGTCTTCGAAGCGCTCAAGCATGGCTTCAGAATGGCCGCCCATGCCCAGGGTTCCGTCGATGACGACGGCACCGGGGCGGGAAATTGCGGGCGCGAGGAGGTCGAGGCAGCGGTCAAGCATGACCGGCACGTGCCTGTCTTTGGCGTCCTTGCCGGGTGAGAGGTTCTCTACCTGAGTCAAGGGGTGCTCCTCGCGTTGGTGGTTGTGTGGTCCGCTGTCTTTTGGGGTTAGAGCATGAGCCCTGGCAGGATCTCATCGTCGGTGCCGGAGAAGGCTTCTTCCTGTTCCTTCAGGTAGGCCTCCCAGGCTTCGGTGCTCCATATTTCTGCTCGTGAGCCTGCGCCGATGACCGTGAGGTCTTTTTCTAGCCCAGCGTAGTCTCTGAGGTTTTGAGGTATGGTGATTCGCCCCTGCTTATCGGGTACCTCGTCGGAGGCGCCCGATAGAAAAACTCGGATGTAGTCTCGCGCCTGCTTTGACGACAGCGGAGCTGTGCGCAGCTGTTCGTGGATGCGCTCAAACTCGGTCATGGTAAAGACATAGAGGCAGCGCTCCTGCCCGCGGGTGAGCACTAGACCTGCTTCTAGTTGCTCGCGAAATTTCGCGGGAAGAATTAGGCGCCCCTTGGCGTCCAGACGCGGGGTGTGGGTTCCGAGGAACATGGCACCACCGCCTCTACCTGTCGTCTGTGCTGCCCCCCAGCAAGAGGGAAACTACACCAGTGTTGTTCTATCTCCTCCACTTTACTCCACTACGCCCCACCGAATGTACCAAATACAGAATTTTTACCGGGTTTTTGAGTGTTTTCACACGGAATGTGACGGTTGCAACCGATTCTGCTATAGGGGGCCCATCTCGATTCCTTTCACCGAGGCTAGCCCGCTGCTCCATATATAACTTTGAAGGCATGCAAAAAACCGCCCGGTACAAACCGGGCGGTTAATTTATAGGGGTGGGAAGGAGGCTAGAAACGGGAGCCGCCTTGGCGTTCGTCCCACTTATTTTCAAGGTTCTGCATGAAGCGGGAACTGCCCTTAGCTTTTGAGGGGGCTGGGCGGACGGACGCTCCACCACCGGTAGCTTTCGCACCCTTGGGGGCGGTGGTGGCAAAGTAGACTCCGGCAGCTGCTAGCACGAAGCCAAGAACGCCCAGAAGAATGATCTTGGTGGATACCCCGGCAATAATAACGCCCAGGCCAACAACAGCAACAAGAGCACCAATGACCAGGTTACGGGCAGATGAGGTAACAGCGGGAGCCACCAGGGGCTGGGGTCCGGTCATGGTTGACGTGAAGGCGGGGTCTTCGTTGAGCTGCTTTTCGAGCTGGGCAAGAAGTTCCCGTTCCCGTTCTGAAAGCGCCATGGTGTCTCCTTAGCTTGTGCGGTGAGCCTGAGCGCGCAAGCGGGGCGAGCAGCCCGTACGCGAGCGCGCGTTAGGTTATCTATCTCATCCTACCGGTAGCTCTTGGGTGCAGCCTAGATGCTCCCTGAAAATGACCTCTCATTTCATCGCTCTTTTCGGCCGCCAGGGGTGAGCAGGCTAGCAGGCAGGAGGCCCTTGGAACCGAAGCGGGCATTGATGGTGTCCATGGCATTTTCGGCTTCCTCCCATTCTTCGGCAAGGGAATCCTGGGTCGGCAAGGCAGCCTGGTTAGCCGCTCCGGGTGAGCCTGGGGAGAAGAGCTGCATCTGCACCCCGGCATCCCGCCCTTCAAGTTTTTCTGCGCGCACGCCGAGCAGGCGTATTGGCCGATGGGAGGAGCCGTCTGCCTGTAAGACCTCGAGCTGTTTGAGGTGGGCGATGACGGCGTCAAACATGACGCGGCCAGATACGGTTGCAAGGGGTAGGGGGCAGGAGCGGGTGAGGGTTTCGAAGTCCGAGTAGCGGATTTTGAGGCTGAGGGTTCGGGTTTGCCGCCCGGCGGCTCGCAGTCTGCGGGCTACGGTCAGGCAGAGGGTGTAGAGCTCGGCGGCAATCGCTTCGGCATCGGCCTGGTCGGTGCTGAAGGTATGTTCGGCTCCGATTGATTTTTCGATGCGCTCGGGGGTGACCTCGCGGCGGTCTATGCCGCGGGCCAGTTCATAGAGGTGCAGGCCTGCGGCTTGCCCGCAGCGGCCCTGGAGCCAGGGCAGGCCGTATTCCCGCAGCTGGGCAACGGTATGAATACCCAGCCCCTCAAGATAGGCGGCGCTTTTAGCTCCGACACCCCAGAGCTTGCCGACCGGCAGGGGGTCCAGGAACTCCTGCACCCGGTGGGGCGGGACCGTCCAGAGGCCGTTGGGTTTGGAACCGGCCGAGGCCATCTTGGCAACAAATTTACTCGATGAAATCCCTACGGAACTCGGTAGGCCCAGCTCGGTTTCAATGCGGCCCCGGGCCTGCTGGGCGATGCGGACGGGGCTCCCCTGGGCACGGACGGCTCCGGTGAGATCCAGAAAAGCTTCATCAACGCTGACCTGCTCTAGGCGGTCGGTGATAGCGCCCAAGATAGTCATGACCTGGGCCGAGTAGCTGCGGTAGTGGGCGGACGGCTCCAGTAGCAGGGCAGCTGGGCAGAGCTGGCGGGCGCGGGCCAGGGGCATGGCTGAGCGCACCCCGTAGCGGCGGGCTTCGTAGGAGGCGGAGAGGACGACCGAGCGCGGCGAGTTGCGGGCAACGATGAGCGGACGCCCGCGCAGCTGGGGCTGTGTAAGAAGTTCGACGTTGACAAAGAAGGCGTCCATATCGAGGTGCATGATGATGCGGGCAGGGGCGCCCGCACGCACGCCCTGAGTAGCCTGCTGACCCATCTGGCCCACCCCCATCTATCGAAACTATGTTCTAATTTATCCTAGCCAGTCAGGCACGTTTTGACCAGGTGCAGGCCCCTATCTACTAGACTGGTGTGCAGAGCTATCCCCAGACCCAAGGACGTCATGACCCCCCAGCCAGCCTCCGCTACCGGCCCCGATGAGTCCGCAGCCTACCTTGAGGCTCTCGAAGCCGAGATGGGCCGCTTTTTTGATACCCAGCAGGAACTGATGGCAACCGTCTCGGTTGAGACCCTGCCCCTGCTGGAGTCCGTCCGCGCCCTTTCCACCGGCGGTAAGCGCCTTCGGGCGTTGCTAGCCTACTGGGGCTACCGCGGGGCAGGTGGAGCGGGAGTGACCGAGTCCATCATTCGGGCGGGTGTGGCAATTGAGCTCTTCCAGACCGCTGCCTTGATTCACGATGACATCATCGATGCCTCCGACACCCGACGGGGTGCCCCCAGCGTGCACCGCCGGTTTGAGGCCATGCACCGGGGGCTGGGCTATAAGACCAGCCCCTCATTCTTCGGTGTATCAAGCGCAATTTTGGCTGGAGATCTGTGCCTGTCGTGGTCAGAAATGGTGTTCTCGTCCATTCCTGAGCTCACCGCCGCCAGCGAGGCCCGCTTTATCTTTGACCTGATGCGCACCGAGGTCATGGCCGGCCAGTACCTTGATATTGTGGGCGAAGTCGTGCCCGAAGAAGAACCAGAAGTTGCCCTTGAACGGGCCAAAAATGTGATTCGCTACAAGGCCGCTAAATACTCCTGTGAGCACCCCATTGCCCTGGGCGGGGCCCTGGGGCTTGGTCTGCAGCACGGGGACACCTCCGAACTGGTCACCGGCTACCGAGCTTTTGCCCTACCCCTGGGCGAGGGGTTCCAGCTGCGCGATGACGTACTGGGGGTCTTCGGTGAGCCCGAAACCACCGGTAAGCCTGCCGGCGATGACCTGCGCGAGGGTAAGCGCACCGTCCTCACGGCCTTTACCGCTATGAAGAGTACTGCCCACCAGCGGGCCTTCCTCGAAGAATCCCTGGGCTCCCCCACCCTGGGGGCAGAAACCATCCAAGAGCTCCAGCGCCTCATGCGAGACTCCGGCGCCCTCCAGGCTGTCGAAGAGATGATTCAGGCCAAGGGGGACGAGGCCCTAGCTGCCCTTGAGTCCCTCGACCTTGAAGCGTCCATACAGCAGGCCCTAGGGGCCATTGCGGCCAAGGCCCTGCACCGCTCCTTCTAACGCGCCGCTGTAGAACTGAGAAAAACGCAGCAGGCTCACACCGGAGTGTGAGCCTGCTGTTCTCTATCTAAATCTTTTAAAGCCTTACCAGGCCAGGGCCGAGGCGCGGCGGCGGATTTCGGTCTTGCGACCGTCAATCAGGGCATCGATAGGACGGCCCGGCAGGGTCTCGTCAGCGGTGTAGAGCCAGACGATAGCTTCTTCTGCGGTGAAGCCGGCATCGGCCAGCACGCTCAGGGTGCCCTTGAGGGGCTCAAGCACGCGGTCTTCACGCATGAAGAGGGCGGGAACCTTACGGACGCCGGTTTCGGGGTCGCGCACGGCCAGCAGAGTTCCGTCAGCCAGCAGGTTGTGGACGCGGGTGACCTTGAGGTCAAGGGCTTCTGCGATATCGGGGATGGTCAGCCAGTCGCCAACCAGAGCAATTACTTCGGGTGTAGTTTTTTCATCAGTCACCTATCCATTGTGCCCCAGAAACCGGGGAATCGGTAGGCAAGCTCGCCCGGCAGCTCCCAAGGCGGGCTTTCGGTCTCTTCCCAGGGGCCGCCCGTACAATGGTGAGGATGACTGATGACTTCTCTGCTGCCCCCTGGCTGACCGGGGTGATATTCAAAGGCCATTTTGAGGTGGGCCACCTGATTGCGCGCGGTGGTATGGCCGAGGTGTACCATGCGGTTGACCTGTGGTCAGATAACCCAGTGGCTCTCAAGGTCCTACTCCCCCATCTCTCTACCGACCCCGCCCAGCAACAGAAGTTTTTTAGGGAGGGCTCGGCGCTCAAGAAGATTCAGCACGAGAACGTGGTGGGTGTCATCGACGAGGGCACCGAGCTGGTACACGGCCAGCAGGTCATGTTCCTGGTGCTGGAATACGTACACGGCTGTACCCTGGCCCAGCTCATGCAGCTGCGCCCGGTGCTGTCGGTGGGCGAGATGCTCGATGTCATGATCCCTGCGGTTGAGGGCCTGTCTGAGGTGCACGCCCGCCACCTGATCCACCGCGATATCAAGCCCGCTAACATTCTCTTAGAGGCCGATACAGAGGGCGTTAAGCTCTCTGACTTTGGCCTGACGCGCAGGGCCGATCAGAGCGCCACCGGCCAGCTCATGGGCACCCCCTCCTTTGTGGCTCCCGAGATCCTCGACGTTGCCTCGCCGGTCGGGCCTCCTGCCGATATTTTTGCCCTGGGCGTGATGATGTACCGCATGCTCACCGGCCGTATGCCTTTTGCCGGGGCCGATAACGACCAGCAGGTGCTCTACCACAACATGAACACCGACATTCCCTCGCTCACCCACCTGGCTGAGGGCATCTCGTCTGATATCGCGGGTGTAGTGAGCTGGTGTACCCGCCGCAATCCCCGCGACCGTCCCCAGGACGCCACCGAACTCTACCGGGCCCTGCGCGATATTGAGGCCCGTGCCAGCGAGCAGGAAAAGGGCTACCGCCTAGATCGGGCAGACCAGCCCATCACTACCCTCTGGGAGGACGTCGCCGACATCGCCGAACAGTCGGGGCGGGTACGCCACGGGCAGACCGCTATCACCGGCTTTGGAGCCGCCGATGACCTACTCGATGCAGGTTCTTCTGGCCCGCTCAGCGAGCACGAGCAGGCAGTACGCTCAGCTGCGGACGCCCCCGTCGAGGTCTACGCCCCCACAGAGTTCCCCGGGGTTGGGCCCAAGACCGAAAGCCAGGCCGTCCTCGATGCCCAGCTCTCTGAGCATGAAGCTGACCAGGACCCGGCGGTGGTAGAACAGCCCTCAATTTCGGCAGAGTACAACCGGCAGCGGGCTACCGCCTACCGTAGCGAGCGCGCGGACGCAGCACCGGCGTCCGCTCCGCAACCGGCACCGGCGCGCCCCACCAACCCCGCCCAGTGGACCGAAGCACAGCGGCGTACCCCCGTTGAGCGCTGGCGTCCGCCGCTGTCCCCGGCGGCCCTGGCCCTGATCCTAGCCCTGATACTGCTGGGCTTTGTAACCGCAGGTTTTGTGGGCTGGTGGCTGGCCAGCCTGATTCTCTAGTACCCGCCCGCTCCTGCCCGGCCCTAGAGCCCGCAGAGAAGCCACACAAAGAGAAAGCCACCGTGGCCCTACTCTTGAAACCTGTGTTCAAGAGGCAGGCAACGGTGGCTTGCTCTGTGCCCTGAAGGCCTTAGCCTTAGCGGCGGGCCAGGTACTCAGCGACCTGGAAAGCGATTTCCAGAGACTGCTGGTGGTTCAGTCGCGGGTCGCAGAGGGTCTCGTAACGGTCTGCGAAAGCTGCTTCTTCGATGGGGTCAGAACCGCCCAGGCATTCAGCAACATCGTCGCCGGTCATCTCTACGTGGATGCCGCCGGGGAAGGTACCCAGGGCCTCGTGCACCTCGAAGAAGCCCTGAACCTCGTTCATAACGTCATCGAAGCGGCGGGTCTTGTAACCGGACGGTACAGAGATGGTGTTGCCGTGCATGGGGTCGGTGACCCACACGACCTTAGCGCCCTCCTTCTGCACGCCCTCAACGATGGCGGGCAGGTTTTCGCGAATCTTGCCGGCGCCCATGCGGGTGATGAAGGTCAGGCGGCCGGGCTCGCGGTTGGGGTCCAGCTTGTCAATCAGGGCCATGGCGTCGTCAGCAGTGGTGGTGGGGCCGAGCTTAACGCCGATGGGGTTACGAACCTTGGAGAGGAAGTTGACGTGGGCATCGTCCAGGCCGCGGGTACGCTCACCGATCCAGAGGAAGTGAGCGGAGGTGTCGTAGGGCAGGTGGGTGCGGGAGTCGACGCGGGTCATGGCACGCTCGAAGTCCAGTAGCAGGGCCTCGTGGCCGGTGTAGACGTCGGTGGTCTTCAGGGGGCCGAAGTCAGTGCCGCAGGCTTCCATGAACTTGATGGCGCGATCAATTTCGCCGGCCATGGACTCGTAGCGGGCATGGGCGGGGTTAGAGGTGAAACCCTTGTTCCAGGAGTGCACCGAACGTAGGTCAGCAAAACCGCCCTTGGTGAAGGCCCGAATCAGGTTAAGGGTGCTGGCGCTGGCGTGGTAGCCGCGCAGCATACGGTTGGGGTCGTGCACACGGGATTCTTCGGTGAAGTCAAAGCCGTTGACCATTTCACCGCGGAAGGAGGGCAGAGTGACGCCGTCGCGGGTTTCGTCGTTCGATGAGCGGGGCTTAGAGAACTGCCCTGCCATACGGCCCATCTTAACCACGGGCATGGACGCACCGTAGGTCAGTACAACGGCCATCTGCAGCAGGGTGCGCACACGTCCTGAAATCTTATCGGCGGTAGCACCAGCAAAAGTTTCGGCGCAGTCGCCGCCCTGCAGCAAGAAGGCTTCACCTTCAGCAACGCGAGCCAGGTCGGCGCGCATCTGGTCAACCTCACCGGCAAAAACCAGCGGAGGAACGCTGTTCAGCTCATTGATGACGGCAGTAAAGTCGGGGTGCTCAGCCCACTGGGGGTGCTGGTCGATGTGCAGGGAGCGCCACTCTTCGAGTTCGGGGAAATCGTTCGGGGTGGGTACGGTGCCGGGGTTGGTCACGGGGTGACTCCTTTGTATGTGGTCGCTAGAGCCTAGCTGAGGGTTAGGCTCTTGTCTCTTATTCAAAAGTATTGGGGCTTAGGTGTAGGGTTCAAAGCTGTATCCACCATGTGACATACAGCTCTTAGAACGGGGCGGACGAGCTAGGGGCGGGTTTCGAGCAGGCGGCTGGTAGCCTCGTCCGCGCTGATTCCTTCAGCCGTCATGAGCTTCTTAACATCGGCCGCATAGACCGGGGTGATGGGGCGGCCGGTCATCTGGCTAATCCGCTCAATGACCCGGTCTGCCAGTTCCCGCTGGGCGGCCCATTCATCGTCCCGCCCCAGATAGGGAGTCACGTCGATGGGTTGACCAATGACGGTCTTCACCCGGATCGGTTTGCCCTCCTTCCGCAGGCGCAGGCGGTTGGAGCCGGGCACCTGCACATCCTCGTTACCGAACTGGGCGACGGGGATAATGGGGACGCCGGCCTCCAGGGCTAGGCGGGCCACACCAACTTTAGCCCGGTAGAGGCGAGCATCGGGGCTACGGGTCCCCTCGGGGTAGATACCCACGAGCTTACCCTCGCGCAGGGCAGCGACAGCAGCAGCCAGAGATTCAGCCGACTTAGCCCCACCGGAGCGGTCAATGGGCAGCTGGCCCACAGAGGTAAAAAACCACTTCATCAGGCGCCCCTTAAGACCGGGAGTAGTGAAGTAGTCTGACTTGGCCAAGAAAAATACCTGACGCGGAGCCGCAAGAGGCAAGAAAATAGAGTCAATAAAAGACACGTGGTTACTTGCCAGAATAGCGCCACTTGCTGCCGGGATATTTTCGGCCCCCACAACCTCATGGTGATAGGCCCGCTGCAAGAAGGGCTTGAGCACGGTGCGTAGCTGCATATACATGGTGTCTCTCCTTGCGATCGGGCAATGTCAGGGGTCTCGTGGCTAGGGCAGTCAGCGAGCGGCTTTCCACTACATATTGTATGCCCGAGGGCGACCAGCTCAGAAACAGGAGTTACAAGGTCCTCCTCAAGGAGGTGAAGCAGGCCCGCGCTCGCTGCGAGCCTGCTTCGCCCTAGCTTCCTATCTGAACTAGTCAGTATGAGTAAACTACGCTGGCGGTGAAGCTATTCCCCTCAGAGCGTCACCCCCGCAAAAAGTGGGATTTTAGCCGGGGGCGGGCTGTAAAATGGCCAGGAAGAACCGCGTGCCCGGCGCCGTCGCCAGCGCACCTTAGCCCTCCCCCGCCGCCGGGGCCCGTTAGAGACAAGGTAACACCGTGAAAGAAATTCACTCCCCCCAGATTGTTACTGTTGATCCGGCAGTCAACATCACCGACATGGTGGAACGCCGTGCTCAGGACAGTCGCAATCCCCTGGTCTACCGGGTGCAGAAATCAACCGGCAACTGGGTGCCTGTCACCGCCAAGGACTTCCGCCGTCAGGTCATTGACCTGGCCAAGGGCTTGATGGCCGCAGGTATTGGGGCGGGCGACGTCGTTGGCATTATGAGCCGTACCCGCTACGAGTGGACCCTGATTGACTTTGCTATCTGGTACGCGGGCGCTGTCACTGTGCCTGTCTATGAGACCTCATCTCCTGCCCAGGCTGCCTGGGCCCTGTCTCACTCCGGTGCTAAGGCTATCTTCGTTGAGAACAGCAAGCTGGCAGACGTCATTGGCCAGGCCCGTGAGCTCACCGATGATAAGCTCTCCCTCGATGCTCTCAAGGACGTCTGGGTCATCGACGATTCGATTCTCCCCACCCTGGTCTCCGCTGGTTCTTCTATCTCTGACGAAGGTGTCGAAGAACGCCGGTCCCTCGCCAACCTCGATACCGTGGCGACCATCGTCTATACCTCCGGCACCACCGGCCGCCCCAAGGCCTGCCCGATTACCCACGGTAACTTCGTCCGTCTCTCTGCCAATACCAAGCTCACCATCCCCGAGATTGCCAACGAGACCAACTCAACCCTGCTCTTCCTACCCCTGGCCCACGTGCTGGGTCGCCTGATTCAGGTGCTGGCCTTCGATGCGGGCCTGACAGTAGGCCACGCCCCCAACATCAAGAACCTCTCCACCGACCTGGCCTCCTTCCAGCCCACCATGCTGCTGGTTGTACCGCGAGTCTTTGAAAAGGTCTACGAGGGGGCTATCAAGAAAGCCGAGAAGGGCGGTAAGGTCAACGCCAAGCTCTTCCAGCGCTCAGTGGACGTCGCTATCAAGTGGTCCCAGGCCAAGATTGCGGGCAAGATGACCCGTGCCCTTACCCTGCAGCACAGATTCTATGACAAACTGGTCTACTCCAAGCTACGCGACGCCATGGGCGGCAAGGTGCGCTTCGCGGTATCCGGCGGCGGACGCCTGGCCCCCCACTACGGCCACTTCTACCACGCTGTGGGCATCGAGGTCGTTGAGGGCTACGGCCTGACCGAGACCACCGCCCCCCTGGCCGTTGGCCGCATCCGCAACTTTGATATCGGCAACGTGGGCACCCTGATTCCCGGTGGCTCTGCCCGTATCGCTGAGGACGGCGAACTCGAGTTCAAGGGCATCGGCCTGATCTCTGGCTACCTCAACAACCCCGAAGAGAACGCTGCGGCCTTCACCGAGGACGGCTGGTTCCGCACCGGCGACCTGGCCCGTATCGACGATGACGGCAAAATCTTTATTACCGGCCGCAAGAAGGAAATCATTGTGACCGCCGGCGGTAAGAACGTCATGCCGGTACCCGCCGAAGACCGCCTGCGCCAGTCCCCCTTCGTCTCCCAGGCCATGCTGGTGGGCGACGAGAAGCCCTTCATCTCGGCACTCATTACCCTGGACCCAGACGTCCTGCCCGATGAGCTCGAGCGCATCGGACTGCCCCCCACCCTCTCCCTCAAGGAGGCCTCCACCAATCCCCGCGTCCGTGAGGCTATCCAGAAGTTCATCGACGACGCCAACGCCTTTGTGTCGAAGGCCGAGTCTATCCGCGAGTTCCGCATTCTTGATAAGGACTTCACCGAGGCCGAGGGGCATCTGACCCCCTCTATGAAGGTTCGCCGCAAGCAGGTGCTGGCTGACTTCAACTCCTATGTTGAAGATATGTACAACCGCACCAAATCCACCGTGTCTGAGACCGCCGCTCACACCGCTGAGCGCGTTCAGGAGCTACGTGCCGAGCAGACCGAGAAATGGGACCAGTTCAAGGCTGTTCAGGCTGAGAAGATTCAGGAGTTCACCGAGACCCAGGGGCAGAAACTGCACGAGCTGGCAGATAAGATCCAGCAGGTCGCTCCCCTACCCGGAGCGAAGGACAAGGACGCCGCCAGCAACTCAGGTGCCGACGAGCAGGTTGAGAAGGCCGCTAGTGACTGGGTAGAGGTCACCGAAATAGAAAAAGACTCCCAGTAAAGTACACGACCCCCGTTCCTGTTATCAGGAGCGGGGGTCGTGCGTTAGGCGGGTCGAAGGCTAGTCGAGCTCAAGCCCCAGCAGGGCGTTCTCCACGACCTCGGTCAGGGCCGGGTGGATCCAGTACTGGCCGCGGGCCATATCGCGGGCGCTCAAGCCAAAGCTCATGGCCTGAATCAGGGGCTGAATCAGGGTGGGTGACTCCTCACCGATAAGGTGGGCACCCAGCAGCTCACCGGTGTCCTTGCGGGCGATGAGCTTGCAGACGCCTTCACTATCGTCCATAGCCCAGCCGTAGGCTACGTCGCCGAACTTCTGCTCCTTGACGGTAATCTCAAACCCTTCAACCGCAGCCTGCTCCTGCGCCTGGCTTTCGGTCAGGCCCACAGCGGCAATGGGCGGGTGAGTGAACACAGCAGCGGGCACATAGCGGTGGTCGGTGGCACGTAGCTGGTCGGGATGCACGATATTCCACTGCACGGTGCGCATCTCGGCGTTCGCCACGTGCTTGAGCTGGTAGGGGGAGCTCACATCGCCCAGGGCCCAGACGCCCTTGACCGGCTGGCCGCCGGAGAGCACCCGCTGGTAATCATCCACCTGCACCAGGCCCCGCTCATCCACATCAAAGTAGGTGGCAGTATCGAGGGTATCGGAGTTGGGGGTGCGACCCGTTGCCACCAGCACCAGGTCAGCGGGCACAGTAACCCGCTCACCGGCGTCCTCAAATACCACCGTCACAGACCCGTCGTCGGCAGCCTCGATAGCCTTCAGGGCGTGGTTGGTGCGCAGGTCCCACTGGCGGGCGGCCTCACGGGTAAAAATCTCGGCAATGGTATCGTCGTGGCTGCGGAGCAGGCGGTCTGAGCGGACAGCCTGGGTCACCTGAGCGCCCAGACCCGAGAATACATGAGCGAACTCGGCTGCGATAAAGCCGCCGCCGATGACCACCACGCGCTCGGGTAGCTCATCAATACGCATGACGGTATCTGAGGTATGCACCTGGGGCAGGTCGATACCGGGGACCTGCGGCAGGGTAACACGGGAGCCGGTAGCCAGCACCAGCTGGTCAGCGGTCAGCTCAAGGCCGGACGCAGTAACCACGCTCCGGGGGCCAGTCAGCTGAGCGTACTCCTCGTAGACATCCACGTTCTCAAGGGACTTCCGCCAGGCCAGCCCACCCTCGCTAATAGCGTCGATGCGGCCAAAGATTCGGTCGCGAATCTGCCGCCAGGCAGTGTGCTTGTGCTCTAGCTCTACACCCAGACGGGCAGCGTCCTTAGCGCGGGCAACGCTAGAGGCCGGGTAGACATACATCTTGGTAGGAATACAGCCCACGTTGAGGCAGGTACCGCCGAAGCGGCCACCGTCGATGATGGCAATCTTCTTGCCCTCGTAGTCCTCGTTAGGCAGGGAGTTACCGGAGCCAGAACCTATGATGATGAGGTCGTAGTGGCGCGATTTTGTCATGGTTGCCTTTCGTCAGGTGCATACGCTCAGAAAAATTGAGACATATGATTGACTATAACCGCTGGTAGGAGCTCATTATTCCCCTATATGAAGATAGGGGTCTCTCTAACCTTTTGCAGATTTTAAGGGCAGCGCTTAATCTTTAACTAAGATTAGTCTTACCTAATTAATCCGTGCGCTACACCTAGCTAGGAGGATGCCTGATGTTTCTGGCCACCTTTCTCATCGGCCTACGAGAAGGCCTTGAGGCCGCGCTGGTCATCAGCATACTTTTGGCCTGCCTGACCAAAGTAGGTCGTAGCGATGCCCGCCCTAAAATCTGGTGGGGTATCGGCACCGCAACGACGATATCGCTCATGGCAGGAGCTGCCCTGACCTATGGTCGCTATGGTCTCAGCTTCGAAGGTCAAGAGCTCCTCGGCGGAGGTCTTTCCCTTCTTGCCGCTCTCATGGTGACCACCATGGTGTTCTGGATGGCTAAAATTGGCCCTTCTCTCAAACAAGAGCTTGAAACATCTGCCAGGGCAGCACTAGCAACCGGTAGCGGCTGGGCTATGTTCTGGTTGGCAGCTGTCACTGTCGGCAGGGAAGGCCTCGAAACTACCCTCATGCTCTGGGCCTGGTCAACCGCTCCCCAAGCACTAGCAGGTGCGGTTGCCGGCATCCTGCTAGCTGTTGCCCTTGGCCTTGCTATCAACAGGGGCATGATGCGTTTCAACCTCAGCCGTTTTTTCACCGTCACAGGTGCCTTACTCATCGTCATGAGCGCCGGAATTCTTGCCTACGGAATCCACGATCTACAGGAAGCAAGGTTCCTACCGGGCCCCTTCTCAGGTGCCCCTATCACCCCAACCAACTTTAGAACAGGCGAGGTGCTCGTTGGGTTCACTACTACCCCATTCTGGGGAGCATCTTTCCCCTTCGGCTGGGCTTTTGACCTCCAAGACTATATAGATCCCTCAGGTGCCGTAGCATCCATCCTCAAAGGGACAATCGGGTTCACCCCCCTCATGTCCTGGCTTGAGGTTATAGCTTGGGCCCTCTATCTAGCCATAGTTTTCCCTCTCTGGATGAGGCAGCAGCGTCGGGCTGCTCTCGCTCCCTCCCGGAGCTAACCACCCCAGCTACCGGCCTGCATCCAGCCCACCTTACCTACAGTCTCAGAAAGGCAGACCATGACAAGTCGCCAGCTCGTCCTCAGCACCCTACTTACCACCAGCCTCGCCTTAGCCCTTACCGCCTGCGTCGATAAAGAAGCTCAGCAGGCCGACGGGAATACAATTACAGTTTCATCCACCACTTCTGACTGCCGTGTCTCCACCAACAGCACCTCATCGGGAACAGCACAGTTCAGCATCACCAACGATGGTGAGAAAACTACCGAGTTTTACCTGCTCGGCTCAGATGGACTACGAATCGTTTCCGAAAAAGAAAATATCGCCCCAGGCCAAACGGCAGACCTTACCGTATCTTTACAGCCCGGTGAATACTACACAGCATGCAAGCCGGGTATGCGAGGTGAAAATGTAGGCACAGCAGCCTTTACCGTCACCGGTGACCCTGTTGAACTCACCGGTGAGCAGAAAGAACTCTATGAGCAGGCAGTGGCTAACTACGTCAACTTCGCCAAGAATGAGGTAGGCGAGCTCCTGCCGCAGGTTGAAGAATTCGCCACTGCCTATATGAACGGTGACGATGAAAAGGCTCGTGAACTCTATGCAACAACACGTATTCACTACGAACGCATCGAACCTATCGCCGAAGCTCTGGGTATTCTCGACCCCCGTATTGATTACCGGGAAATTGACTATCTAGCAGAAGCAGAACTTCTTGAACAAGATGACTCGACCTTTACCGAATGGCTAGGTTTTCACCGCATTGAAAAGGACCTCTGGGTACCGGCTGCCGATGCCCTTCAGCCCGACGGCAGCTCAGCCCACGATGGGTGGACCGCTTCAAGCCAAGAAGACCGGCAACGAATCGGACGAACTCTCATCGATGATGTACAGGCCCTCTACAACGAAATTCATTCCTCTACCTTCGTTGAAGACCAGCAGATTAACATCACCTCTGTATCAAACGGAGCAGCTGCCCTCCTTGAAGAAATTGCAGTCGGTAAGGTCACCGGTGAAGAAAACTGGTGGAGCCACCGGGACCTCTGGGACTTCCAGGCTAACCTCGAAGGCTCCCGTATCGCATTTGACTTAGTCGCCCCTATTGCCTCAGCTGAGTCTGAAGAGAACGCCCAGCTTGTTGAAACTATCGATGCTGCCTTCAATGATTTGCAGGCTGAACTAGATCAGTACGGCTCCTATGAAGAAGGGTTCACCCCCTACAGGGAGGTCAGCGAAGAGCAACGCAAGGAGCTTACTACTAAGCTCGATGCAGTGCGTGAGCCCCTCTCCCAGCTCACAGCCACCCTCGTCGACTAATTTCTCGCCCACCCCGTCAGCCCTAAGGAAAGCGACAATGAACTCTACTCCCCCACATTCCCGTAGCACCTCGGGTTTGTCACGTCGAGCTGTCCTTGCTCTGACGGGGGCTGGGTCTAGTGTTACCTTACTCGGAGGTTTAGCAGCCGGCTATGTAGCTGGGCAAGGCACCGAATCCAGCTCAGAGCAGGCCGATATAACCTATGATTTTTATGGGGTTCATCAGGCAGGTATTACGACAGCAGCCCAGGATCGCATGCACTGCGCGGCATTTGATATGGCAGAAGGCACCACCCGAGATGACCTGATCCTTCTCCTTCAAGACTGGACTTACGCCGCAAGCAGGCTAACCCTGGGGCTTGATGTCACCGCTGCTGGAGCTTTTGGAGGCGGGCCAGCCCTACCCCCACCCGATACGGGGGAGGCCGCTGACCTAGGAGCCTCCGGTCTGACTATCACCTTTGGTTTTGGCAGGAGCCTTTTTACTCAAGAGAACGGCACAGACCGCTTTGGCTTGGCTGGGCAGCTACCGCAAGAGTTTGAGCCTCTTCCCAAAATGGTCAATGATTTCATTGATACATCCCAATCAGGAGGGGACCTTTTCATTCAAGCCTGTGCCTACGACCCTCAGGTCGCTGTGCATGCCATTAGAAACCTTACCCGCATGGCCGTTGGAATCGCCACGCTCAGGTGGTCTCAGCTAGGCTTTGGTCGCACATCTTCAACCACATCCGCCCAAGCTACTCCACGTAATCTCTTTGGGCAGAAGGACGGCACCTCTAATATCAAGGCAGAGGAGACTGACAGGCTCGCAGAACACGTCTGGATCAATCAGGGGGTTGCAGCCGGCGGTAGCTACCTAATTGCCCGCAAGGTTTCAATGAATATCGAGGTGTGGGACGGGGTCCAGCTCCAAGAGCAAGAGCGTGTAACCGGCAGGGATAAACCTAAAGGGGCCCCTCTCTCTGGTGGTGATGAGTTCACTGCTCCCGACTTCTCAGCCAGGGATGAGAACGGAAACTTGCTGATTGACGAACGCTCGCACATAGCCCGGGTACACCCTGATCATAACCAAGGCATTGCGATGCTCCGACGGGGGTATAACTATGTGGACGGGAACGATGCCCAGGGAAGACTCGCAGCAGGGCTGTTCTTTATCGCTTTTGTCAATGACCCTGCACGATTTGCTACCGTCCATAAAAATATGGCCCGTGACGACCTCTTCGTCGAATACCTCAAAACCCGCTCCAGCTCAGTTTTCTTAGTGCCTCCCGGGGTAGCTGAAGAAGGTGGGTATATTGGCCAAGTTTTCTTCGAGAGAGCTTAGTTCCTGGAGTTAGCTTCTGTGGTGGTGCCCTCGGGAGAGGGTGTCTGGGCCGCAGCTTCTGCCCTGTCACGGAAGTTCTTCTGCATCTGACGGAAAACCAGCACGTTACCGACCACGATGTGCAGGAAGCCCAGAATCATCACATAGATATTCCAGCCGCCTTGCGGAGCAAGAACCCCAGCTAGTAGCAGGATCGCGCCAAAACCAATAATCATCAGGTGAGTTACGTTCATACTTCCTAGCCTACAGGTAGGGACCAGATTCCTCCCCATATCCTTCTGCACAGCGCATACAATCGGCACTTTTCTGGTCCCTACCGGGAGCAAAAGAGCGGACGCCCGCCCCAGCTTACGCAAGCCGGGTGCGGGCGTCCGCCCCTTGGGTATTCCTGATACGGGGTTACTTGACGTTGACCACGATCAGCAGGTCACCACCAGCTACCTGAGAGACCTCGTTATAGACAACGCGCTCGACGGTACCTGAAACCGCTGAGGTGATGGAAGCTTCCATCTTCATGGCCTCGATGGTGGCTACCTGGTCGCCGGCTGAGATTTCGTCGCCGGGCTTGACCGAAATAGACACGCCACCTGCGAAGGGGGCTGCGATGTGGCCAGGATTAGAAGCATCTGCCTTCTCAGCTTCCTTCACGTTGGACTCAACGGAGGTGTCGCGGACGTTGACGGTACGCTGCTGGCCGTTGAGGGTGCAGATCACCTCGCGCATACCCTTTTCGTCGGGTTCTGAAATAGCTTGCAGGGTGGCAATCAGGCGCACGCCCTTACCCAGTGAAATCACGTGTTCGCGCTTGAACATCATGCCGTAGAGGAAGTCGCGGGTGTGCAGAATCGACAGGTCGCCGAACTCATCGCGGGCCTTCTCAAAGTCGCGGGTGGGCCCGGCAAAGAGGAGGCGGTTGAGGGTGGCGCGGCGAGTGGCTGAGTCCCCGTTCAGGGCTTCCAGGTCTTCGGCTGACAGGTCATTGACCGAGGGCTTGGAGAGCTTACGGCCTTCCAGGGCACGGGTGCGGAAGGGCTCGGGCCAGCCAGCGGGCGGGGTACCCAGCTCGCCGTTGAGGAAGCCAATCACCGAGTCGGGGATATCGAACTTCTGTGGGTCCTTCTCAAAGTCCTCGGGTGAGACGCCCATACCAACCAGCTGCAGAGCAAGGTCGCCAACCACCTTCGATGAGGGGGTTACCTTGACGATATGCCCCAGCATGCGGTCAGCAGCTGCGTACATATCTTCGATGTCCTCGAAACGCTCCCCCAGGCCCAGGGCGGTTGCCTGAGCGCGCAGATTGGAGAGCTGGCCACCGGGGATTTCGTGGGTGTAGACACGACCAGTGGGCGATGACAGGCCCATCTCAAAGGGCTTGTAGATGGTGCGGACGGACTCCCAGTAGGGTTCCAGCGCGCAGGCAGCTTCCAGGGTGATGGAGGGGGCGCGGTCGGTGTACTGGAGGGCGCCGACCAGGGCTGAGAAGGACGGCTGGGAGGTGGTACCTGCCATGGATGCAGACGCCACGTCAACAACGTCCACGCCGGCCTCAACAGCGGCAAGCAGGGTGCCGACCTGACCACCTGCGGTGTCGTGGGTGTGCAGGTGCACGGGCAAATCGAAGCGCTCGCGCAGGGCGGTGACCAGGCGGCGGGCAGCTTCTGGACGCAGCAGGCCGGCCATGTCCTTAATGGCAAGGATGTGGGCACCGGCTTCTACCACCTGGTCAGCTAAGTTCAGGTAGTAGTCCAGGGTGTAGGTCTGCTCGGCAGGGTCCAGCATGTCGCCGGTGTAGCAGATAGCGACCTCGGCAACTGCGGTGCCGGTGGCACGCACGGCCTTGATAGCCGGGGTCATCTGGGAGACGTCGTTGAGGGAGTCGAAGATACGGAAGATATCGACACCGGTCTCGGCTGCTTCCTTAACGAATGCGTCAGTGACCTCGGTGGGGTACGGGGTGTAGCCCACGGTGTTGCGGCCGCGCAGCAGCATCTGGATGGGCAGGTTGGGCATGGCCGCACGCAGGTGGGCCAGGCGCTCCCAGGGGTCCTCGGAGAGGAAGCGCAGGGCCACGTCGTAGGTTGCACCGCCCCAGGCTTCTACTGAGAAAAGCTCGGGGGTTACGTGGGCTACTGCGGGTGCGGCGGCCAGCAGGTCGCGGGTGCGGACGCGGGTGGCCAGCAGGGACTGGTGGGCGTCACGGAAGGTGGTGTCGGTAATCAGCACTTCCTTGGTGTCGCGTACAGCCTTGGCGAACCCTTCGGGGCCCAGTTCGAGCAGGCGCTGACGCCAGCCTGCCGGGGGCTCGTGGGTAGAAGCGTCGAAGGGTGAGCGGTAGGGCTCTTCGGTCTTATCGCCGGGGAAGGCAGGTAACTTCCAGCGGGGATCAAGACCCTCGATACGCTCGCCGTGGGGCTTATTCACGGTGACATTTGCCAGGTACTGCAGGGCCTTGGTGCCGCGGTCGGCTGAAGGCTTCTTGGTTAGCAGCTCGGGGTGCTCATCGATGAAGGGGGTGGACACGTCACCAGCGCGGAAGGTGGGGTCTTCAAGCACCGCCTTGATGAAGGGAATGTTGGTGGCCACGCCGCGAATACGGAACTCGGCCAGGGCGCGAGAAGCGCGGCGGACGGCGTCCTCGAAGGTACGGCCACGGCAGGTAAGCTTGACCAGCATGGAGTCGAAGTGGGGTGAAATCTGGGCACCGGTGTAGACGGTACCGCCGTCCAGGCGAATGCCAGAACCACCGGCTGAGCGGTAGTAGGTAACCTTGCCAACGTCGGGGCGGAAGCCGTTCGCCGGGTCTTCGGTGGTGATGCGGGACTGCAGGGCAAAGCCGCGCACGCGCAAATCTTCCTGGCGGATACCCAGGTCTTCCAGGGTCTCACCGGCAGCAATGCGCATCTGAGACTGTACCAGGTCAACATCGGTAACCTCTTCGGTCACGGTGTGCTCAACCTGGATACGGGGGTTCATCTCGATAAAAACGTGCTGGCCAGCACGTTCACCGGCGGTATCGACCAGGAACTCCACGGTACCGGCGTTCACGTAGCCCAGTTCCTTGGCGAACTTGACCGCGTCGCGGAAGAGGGCCTGACGGATCTCTTCATCAAGGTTGGGGGCGGGAGCAATCTCAACGACCTTCTGGTGGCGGCGCTGCAGGGAGCAGTCACGCTCAAAGAGGTGCACAATGTTGCCCTCACCGTCAGCCAGGATCTGCACCTCAATGTGGCGGGGGCGCAGCACTGCCTGTTCAAGGAAGACAGTGGGATCGCCGAAGGCGGTGTCGGCCTCTCGCATAGCAGCTTCCATAGCGGGGCGCAGGTCTTCACGCTTCTCAACGCGGCGCATACCGCGGCCGCCACCACCGGCAACAGCCTTGACGAAGATGGGGAAGCCAATTTCTTCAGCCTCAGCCAGCAGCTTCTCAACGTCTGCACTGGGCTCGGTGGACTTGAGCACCGGGATACCGGCACGGCGGGCGGCCTTCAGCGCCTCAACCTTGTTACCGGCCAGTTCCAGAACCTCCGGCGGGGGGCCGATGAAGGTGATACCGGCGTCCGCGGCGGCACGCGCTAGATCAGGATTCTCCGAGAGGAAGCCGTAACCCGGGTAGATGGCATCAGCGCCGGCTTCTTTGGCGACGCGAATAATCTCCTCAACATCGAGGTAGGCACGGACGGGATGGCCCTCTTCACCAATCGGGTAGGCCTCATCGGCCTGCTGGCGGTGAATGGAGTGGCGGTCTTCGTAGGGGAAGACGCCGACGGTCTTAGCGCCGAGCTCGTAAGCCGCACGGTAAGCGCGGATTGCGATTTCGCCGCGGTTAGCGACCAGAATCTTTGAAAACATTTTCTTCCGTTCCGCCCCACCCAGCACAGCGGGGTGCGGTGAGGCTAAGCCACAGTTCGTGTGTGAACACCTCAAATATATCTTTAGACGTCCTAAAGCACCTGGTTTTGTCTCATTTTTGTGATGCGGGACGTAATGAAAAGATTTTATTGTGAACATGACTACACGCAATAGGGATGCGGGCTGTAAGCTTCCCTGACTTTCCCTACCGCCTAGCGGCAGGCCCCTGCCCTGTTGGGTAGCATAGAAGGTCAGTGTGTATCCGCCAAGTTCGAGAGGCTTTCGTGGCAATGAGCAGCATGGTAAGTATTAGCAGCCTAAAGGGCGGCGTAGGCAAAACATCGGTCCTGCTGGGGCTGGCGTCCGCTGCCCAGGCCAGCGGGCTCCGCACCCTCGTCGTCGACCTCGACCCCCACGGGGACGCCTCAACCGGTTTAGGTGTCAATACCTCCGAAGGTACCGACATGGGCACCATCTTGCTCGCCCCTTCCGATTACTCCCTGGCGGACGAGCTCACCCCCGCTTCATGGGCTGCCCTCGGCAGCCTGGGCAACGCCTCCCGCACCGGACTGGACGCAGGCACCTGGGTTGGGCGCGCGTCCGCCCGTCTTACCGCCCTAGAGCAGCTCGACTCAGCCACCCTACTCCCCCGCCTGGCAGACCTCCTTGAGCCTGTGCGCGAGAGCTTTGACCTGATTCTCATCGACTGCCCGCCTACCCTGGGCCGTCTCACCGAGATGGCGTGGGCTGCCTCTGACCGGGTGCTGTCTGTCGCCGAGCCCTCCCTCTTCTCTGTCGCGGGCTCCGAACGTACCCTGCGCGCCATCGCCCGTTTCGAAGCCAACACCCTCTATGCCGTGGAGTCGGCCTCCATCGTGATCAATAAGGTACGCGCAGGCGACCCCGAACACGACTACCGTATCGAGGAAATGAAGGTACTCTTTGGCGACCTGGTTGCTGAGACTACCCTGCCCGAGACGCACCTGCTCCAGCGCATTCAGGGGTCCGCCTACCCGGTGCACTACTGGCCCGAAGAAGAAGCCCAGGAACTTGCCCGCGCTTTCACTGCGCTGCTGGCGGGCCTATACGACGCAGGTGCTGAGAGATAGGAATGTAGGTGTAGAGGGCACGGAGCTCACGCTTGCTGTTGACCCTCTCGCAGCTTCGCTTCGCTCAGGCGCGATTCATGCCCCGCCTACGGCGGATTCCGTTCGCTCTTGCGTGCTTACGCACCCGCTCACTCCATCCCAGCCAACAGCTTCGCTGTGAGCCCGTGCCCCCTTAGCACGACAAAAAAAACTACCCCGCCATCGCATCTACGAGACGGGTAGTTTTCTATGCTCTTTAGGCACCGGCTTTGCGAGCTCGGCGGGCCGAAAGTTCGTCGTGAACCTCGGTCTCTGCCTGGGCCTCTTGGGCGGTGCTTTCGCCGGGCAGCTCGCTCAGTGATACTTCGAGTTCGCGCCAGACGCGACCGATAGCGATACCGAAGACGCCCTGGCCTGCCTGCACCAGGTCAATTACCTCAGATGCCGAAGTGCATTCGTAGACCGAAGCTCCGTCGGACATGAGGGTGATTCCGGCAAGGTCCTCAACGCCGCGGGAGCGCAGGTGGTCGACCGAGGTGCGAATCTGCTGCAGGGATACGCCGGTATCAAGCAGGCTCTTGACAATCTTGAGTACGAGCACATCGCGGAAAGAGTAAAGACGCTGGGAGCCAGAACCCTGGGCCGAACGGACGGTGGGCTCCACCAGGTGGGTGCGGGCCCAGTAGTCGAGCTGGCGGTAGGTAATGCCCGCGGCCTTGCAAGCGGTGGGGCCGCGGTAGCCCAGGTTCTCATCAACCAGAGAAACAGGGTCGTCAAAGAGGACACCCTGCTCACCCACCGGTGAGGTACGGGGCATGACATCTTCAAACCCCAAGAGGGGCTGATCCATGGGGGCAGGTACGCCTCGCAGCGCAGCGGGGGCGCTAGGTTCACCGTTGTACTGTGTCACGGTTTGAGGTTCCTTCCCTTGAACTGATCATGGACTCTCTTATCCTACCTGCCCGGCAACCCTTTTGCCGGTTAATCGGTCGGCAGGGGCACCGGCGTTTTAAGGTGGTTCTGGTCATTAAGACAGACCACGTTTACCCGGTGCCCCTTACACAAGGATAGGTGGGTTTAGTCGAAGCTGGGCATACTCCCGGCCACTAGGGCCATGTGCAGGCGAAGCAGCAGCTGGGCAATATCACCGGCAAGTTCAGCAGCACGGGCCTGGGACTCTTCGTCCTTACGCAGAGCCAGGGGCCCGACTGCGGTTTCTACCAGGTCGACTTCGCGGTCGGCGGCAGCCCGGAAAGCTCGCAGGTGGCGCGGGTGCAGTCCGTGGGCGGTGAGCTGGTCACTCACCCTGGTAACAGCCAGGTCGTACTGGTCGTACTCTTCTTTGTTGTCCGCCAGCAGGCCGTAGTTCATGAGCTCACGCAGCAGGGGCATATCGACCCCGGCTGCCTGGCCCAGCTCACGCAGGGTATAGGTGCGGGCCGGTTCCGCATCGGCTGCCGGGCGGGCGCTCGGCAGCTCTTCGGCCCCCGGCTGCGCGGACGCATCCGCCCCGCTCCCCTGCCCCTGGGCCGGGTCGCTGCCGGGGGCGGGTGCTAGCCCCGCGTCGATGTCGGCCAGGCGCTGGCGGATTACCTTAAGCGGCAGGTACTGGTCGCGTTGCAGCTGTAGCACAAAACGCAGGCGCTCAATATCTTCTTCGGAGTACTTGCGGTAGCCGGTATTGGTACGCTGCGGGCTCACTAGACCCTTATCTTCAAGAAAGCGAATCTTCGAGGCGCTAATGCCCTCAAATTCTCCTTCGAGGGCGCTGAGCACCTGACCGATGGTCTTATTTTTTGCCCCAGCAGTTTCAGCAGAGTGAGCCTGAGCCATGGTTACTGCCCCTGGCCCTGGTAGAAGGCGAAGTGGAACTTGCCGATGTAGATTTCGTCGCCGTTGCGCAGGTAGGCCTCGTCCACGCGGTCATTATTGACGTAGGTGCCGTTCAGGGAGTCAGCATCGGTCAGGATGAAGCTGCCCGCGTTGGGGATGAAGAGGGCGTGACGGCGGGAGACGGTGACGTCGTCGAGGTAAATGTCTGACTGGGGGCTGCGGCCAGCGATGATGGGCAGGTCAACACCGTTTTCGTCAGTTTCGGGGTTCAGGAGGAAGCGGGCTCCCTTGAACTGGCCGTCCAGACCAATCAGGACGGCCGACCCGGCGGGCAGGGTTGCCAGTAGGTCGCGTTCTTCGGTGGTGGGATTATGGGACTGGGATACGCCCAGGGCTACCATGGCGATGGTACTTGTGGGCGGGTGTGCTTCGTGCTGGGCCATACGGTCTCGTCCTTATGTCTTCGGGCGGCGGGGCCTACGCCCGTACTGTGCCTGTGTTCTAAACGTTATGTGTGGTGTGGTGTAAGCGGTTCAAGGTCACAAAATGGTAAACAGTGAACCGTTCGTTTAATCTTAGCCACTTCGCCTCTATTCTGCCCGCTCCACGCCGTGTTCTCCCACCAAATTTTCCTGTTTTTACCTAGAGCAAAAGGGCCGCCTTTCCCTGCGGGAAAGACGGCCCCTGCGCGGGCTCATAGCGTGGCACTGCTACCGGGTTTTAGGCGATTTCTGCCTCATAGTCAGCTGCTGAGAGCAGGCCTTCGATGTCTGCGGCGTTGCTGGGGCGAACCTCGATGAGCCAGCCCGCGCCGTAGGGGTCTGAGTTGACGGTTTCGGGGGCATCTGCCAGGTCTTCGTTGACGGCAACAACTTCACCGGCGATGGGAGCAAAGAGATCTGAGACGCTCTTGGTGGATTCGATTTCGCCGAAGGTTGCTTCTGCGTCGATGGTTTCGCCTACCTCGGGCAAATCGACGTAGACGACGTCGCCCAGTTCGCTCTGTGCATGGTCGGTAACGCCGATGCGGACGGTACCATCAGCGGTGAGTTCGCTGACCCACTCGTGCTCTTTGGTGTACTTGAGTTCTGCAGGAACGTTGCTCATCGGAGGTGTCCTTTTCTTTTGTGGGACTTCTGTGGGAGTGCCGATCGAGGTGCGTGAAACTCGATGAGGTGAGCTCCGACGAGGGAGAAGGAGCTCTCACCTAACGATTATATGACACAGGGTACAGGTGCTGGTGGCGGGCACCACCGAAACGGCCCGGTTTTCTCTTAAATAAAGAAGGACGCCCCACCCCACTTCCCGGCGCCGGGAAAGCGGGGTGGGGCGTCCTGACCTAAACCTCTTAGATCACACCCTCAGAGAACTTGTAGGGGTTGCCAAAGCGGTGGGCAGTGATGGAGACTGCCTGCTCGCGGACGAAGGGCAGCATCTCGATGCGGCCGGCTTCGGTGACAGGCTGGAAGTAGACCGCGATGTCGGGGCGGCCGTCGAGCGCCTCGTAGATGCCGGTGGCGTCGCTACCGATGTAGCGGATGCGGGCACCTTCGAAGGCGGTTCCCTCAAACTGCTTTGAGGGGGTCTTTGCAATCTTGACCAGCGAAGCACGGTAGGCGGCGTCGCTCTGCTCAACCAGGATGACGCCCGCACCGCGCAGGGCGCCGGCAACTGCTACCGGGATGCTCTGGCCGGTGGAGAACTCGATGGTGGCACCGGCTGCTACACCTGCCAGTAGGACGCGCAGGGCGCGGTCGCGGTCGCCGTCCTCATCCAGACGCACCTGAACGGTGGTAGGCAGGTAGCGCAGGATGTTGCGCTCAACGCCCAGCTGGCTGGGGTCGTGACCCACGCCGAACTCGGTGGCCCAGGCCTCGGCATCGGAGCTTGCCGCGCGGGCCAGCATGTCGAGGGAACCGTCGTTGGTAGCGGTGGGTTCGCGCAGGGCAGCCAGGATGGAGCGGACGCCCGCGTGTGAGGGAGCGGTGGTGGCGGTGGACTCTGCGGTTTCCCAGTTAGAGAGGGCGACCAGGTAGTTGGGGCCACCGGCCTTGGTGCCGGAACCTACGGTTGATTTCTTCCAGCCGCCGAAGGGCTGACGCTGCACGATAGCGCCGGTGATGCCGCGGTTGACGTAGAGGTTACCTGCCTGGACCTTGGAGAGCCAGAGTTCCAGCTCGCCGGAGTCCAGGGAGTGCAGACCAGCGGTCAGACCGTAGTCGGTGGCGTTCTGCAGTTCGATAGCCTCTTCGAGGGTGGCAGCCTTCATGACGCCCAGGATGGGGCCGAAGTACTCGGTCAGGTGGTATTCGCTACCGGGCTTGACGCCTGCGCGGACGCCGGGTGACCAGAGGCGGCCGGTCTCATCGAGCTGTTCGGGCTTGATGATCCAGGTTTCGCCCTCGCCCAGGGTAGTCAGCCCTCGCTTGAGCTTGCCCTCGGGCTTCTCGATGACGGGGCCCATCTCTGATTCGATGTCCTGGGGGTGGGCAACGTGCAGGGATTTCACGGCGTCAACCAGCTGGTTGTAGAAGCGTTTGGACTCCCCCACGGAGCCAACCAGAATCACTGTGGAGGCCGCCGAGCACTTCTGGCCCGCGTGGCCGAAGGCCGAGTAGACGACGTCCTTGACCGCCAGGTCGAGGTCGGCGTTGGGGGTGACGATGATGGAGTTCTTGCCGGAAGTCTCACCGAAGAGGGGCAGGTCCTTACGCCAGGATCGGAACATCTCGGCGGTCTCGTAGCCACCGGTCAGAATCAGGCGGTCAACGGCGGGGTGAGCAATCATCTTTGAACCGGCGTCGCGGTCGGTGACCTTGACCAGGCGCAGGGCCTCGCGGGGCACACCGGCTTCCCACAGCACTTCAGCAATGAGAGCGCCGATGCGGGCGGTGTTGGAGGCAGGCTTGAAAATAACCGCTGAACCCGCTGCCAGGGCTGAGATAACGCCACCGACGGGGATCGCGGTGGGGAAGTTCCAGGGCGGGATGACCAGGGTCAGCTTGACCGGACGATGCTGGGCGCCGTCTACTGAGTCGAGGCGCTCTGCCAGCATGGCGTAGTAGTAGGCGAAGTCAACGGCTTCTGAGACTTCAACGTCGCCCTGGTCCAGGGTCTTACCGGCCTCGTGGGCCATGATTTCCATGAAGTCGCCGCGGCGTACTGCCAGGGCTACAGCTACCTTACGCAGAATCTCGGCACGCTCTGAAGCGGGGCGGGCACCCCAGGCCTCACCTGCTGCCACGGTCTCGGCAACCAGGGTTTCGGCGTCCTCGGCAGAACCCAGCTCGTTGGCAGCCAGGGTTTCGATACCGATCTGGGTGGTCTTGGAACGCTCCAGGATGGCACGGCCCCACTCGCGGTTACCGGCCAGGGCGGGGTCGGTATCGGGGGTGTTTTCGAAGGTGCCGTCGGCGGGCTTGAAGACGTTCTCTTCGGTTTCTTCCAGACGGTTCTGGGTGCGCTGCGGGGGCTGTACCTCGTCGGTGACCTCGTTCAGGGAGCGCAGGAAGCGGTTCTTCTCGCGCTCAAAGAGGGCGGGTGAAGAGTCGAGGTCGAAGACGGCGCTCATGAAGTTCTCGCTTGAGGCGTTTTCTTCCAGACGGCGGACCAGGTAGGAGATTGCAACGTCAAATTCTTCGGGTCGTACAACGGGGGTGTAGAGCAGCAGGTGGCCCACACGCTGACGGATGACCTCGGCCTGCTGGGAGGCCATGCCGATGAGCATTTCGAACTCGATGTCCTTTTCAACACCGCGGTCTTCGGCCAGTAGCAGGGCGAAGGCGACGTCGAAGAGGTTGTGGCCAGCAACGCCCAGGCGGATGTTCTTGGTGTGCTCGGGCTGCAGGGCATAGTTGAGGATGCGCTTGTAGTTGGTATCTGAGTCCTGCTTGGAGTCGCAGGTGGTCAGAGGCCAACCGTGCACAGCGGCTTCAACCTTTTCCATAGAGAGGTTGGCCCCCTTAACCAGGCGGACCTTAATACGGGCACCGCCGGCCTCAACCCGCTTAGCTGCCCATTCCTGTAGGCGCTGCATCGCGGCCAGGGTGTCGGGCAGGTAGGCCTGGAGCACGATACCGGCTTCAAGGTTCTTCAGGTGGGGCTGGTCAAGGATCTTGGTGAAGACCTCGATGGTCATATCGAGATCCTTGTACTCTTCCATGTCCAGGTTGATGAACTTCTGGGCGGGAGAGTTAGCGGCCAGCTCGTAGAGGGGGGTGAGGCGGCGGACGGCTTCGTCCAGGACTTCTTCGAAGGCCCAGTGGGAGTGGGGGCCAGAAACAGAGGACACCTTGATGGAGACGTAGTCGACATCGTCGCGGGCCAGCAGGCGCTTGGTTTCGGTCAGGCGGCGCTCTGCTTCGCGGTCACCGAGCACGGCTTCGCCCAGCAGGTTGATGTTGAGCTTGTTGCCGGTTGAGGTGAGGTGCTTGATGGCAGGGCCCAGCTTTTCATCGCGGGCATCGACAATCAGGTGGCCGACCATCTGACGCAGGACGGTGCGGGCGATCGGCACGGTGGGCCAGGAGGCCTTAGCGGCCAGCTTGCCACCCAGACCTACGGCGCTTTTCATGTACCAGGGCAGGAAGGAGGGGGCGATGGGGGCGATACGGCCCAGGTTCTTACCGGCAACGGCCTGGTCTTCGGGGCGTACCACGCCGTCGACAAAGCCGACGGTAAATTCAAGGCCGTTGGGATCCTTCAGGACGCCTGCCAGCTTCTCTGCTGCGGGGTCAGCGGGGGTGTTCTGGGCTGCTTTGACCCAGTCGGCAACGAGCTGGACGGCCTGGTCAGCTAGCTGCTGGTGGTGGGTATCGCTAAAAGGCTGTGCCAAGGGTGGTACCTCCTGCTAGCCCGCACGAGGGCGGGGTGAATTTGTTGTTTGTTATCCATTTCACCATCTTTGGGTGCAAGTTACACTATTAGAAAAAATGAATATTATTTAGGCAGTACGTTTAGTTCTGCTAACCTGTATTCATGACGCCATTCACCCCTTCCTAAGGAGTGCCCCATGTACGATTTGCGCCGCCTGGCCATGCTGCTTGAGATTCACGAGCGCGGCACACTCGCCGCGACCGCCAAAGCCCTACACCTGACGTCCTCTGCTATTTCCCAGCAGATCACCACCCTAGAAAAAGAGGTGGGCACTCCCCTACTGCGTAAGGTGGGGCGCCGGGTGGAGCTGACCACCGAGGCCCTAATTCTGGTGGAGAGCACCCGCAATATTTTGAAGGAGCTGGACGCCGCCCGCACCCGCATTACCCTTCTGGACGGGGTTCCCACCGGTCAGGTCAAGCTAGCTATCTTTCAGTCAGCCGCGCACGCCCTGCTCACCGGTGTACTTGAGCACCTGGCAGACCATGCGCCCCAGGTTCAGCTCCACGTAGTGCAGATTGACCCGGAAACCGGCCTGTCGCTGACCCGTAGCCGGGAGTTCGATGTGGTTATTGCCGAGTCCTACCCCCACCACTACATTCCCGAATACCCGGACCTAACCTATGACCTGCTGACCCTGGATACGCTCCAGCTAGTTGTTGCCCAGGACAGCCCCGTCGAACAGCTGACCGATGCAAGCGCGCTCCCCTGGGTTTTTGAGGGCGAGCACAACACCTCCCGCATCTGGGGTATTAACCAGTGCCGGGCGGCAGGCTTTGAACCGCACATCCGCTATGTGATTGATGACCTCAACGCTCACCTGCAACTAGCAGCGACCGGGGCGGCCGCCATCATGCCCAGCTTCGCACTCCCAGCCCAGGGCAAAGAACTAAAGGAAACCTACGGTGTCAAAGCCCTGCCCCTGCCCGATGCGCCCTCACGAAAAATCTTCATGGCCACCCGCGCCGAAAGCACCGGCCAGCCAGCAATCCAGGCAGTCAAAGAAGCCCTCCAAAACGCAGTTGCCCGCCTACCCTAAAGGGCAGACGGGCATAGAACTCAACAAAACCGGCAGTCTTAGTTATCTGCTGGCACCGCCATGGTATCTGAGTAGTCCGTAGCCTGCATGGTGACCACCCAGGCACCGTCCTGGTAGTCAGCCGCCATGCCGTAGAAGTAGGCGTCTTCCGTCACCGGAATCCACTCGGTCCGGGGAGGGTTACCTGCAGGATCCAGTAGCACTGTCCCGTTCTCTACCAGGTAGGTATTGAGTACGTACTCACCGAATTCTGAGCCCTTACCAATCATGTAGTAGTCGGTGATAGCCCCGCGGTGGCCATTCACAACCCAGCCGCCGTTTTTGTAGGCGGCATCGACCTTGTCGAGGAACTGAAGCTCAGCCTGCTGAAAGGGGTTAGGCTCGCCCGCTGGGGTTACCAGCTCCCGCCAGCGGGCGGTATCACCGCTGGTGATCGCGTAGTTACGCTCAGCAATGTAGTATTCGAAGAATTTAACGAAGCCCTCTTGGGTATGCTCATTCATGCCAGCAGGTTCAATGGGCCTGGGAACGTTCTGAGCCGGCGCTTCTTCTGTAGCAGGCACGTAGTCGTCAAAGCTCCGGTCGAACTCAATATCAATTGCTAGCGCCCTGCCCTCGGAGGACAGCGCAGCTGAGGCCGACGGTGAGGCTGATGAGGACGAAGAGGCCCCAGCCGATGCTGAGGGAGACTCTGTTGTCTTGGAGAAACCGGTTTTACCGGAGCTTGCTGAGCTGCTAGAGCTAGGCTCGGGTGTTGCCGTTGACGAGTCAGCAGACGGGGAACCGGAGACCCCCAAACCGCAACTGGTCAGGGCAAGAGCTGAGACCGCCAGCGTGGCCCCTAGTCGAGCCAGGGACAGAGAGGAAGGGGCTAGAGATGAGCTAGGAAAGCGCATGAGTGTACTCCTCACATGGTGTTTGGGTAGTTACACCCTACCTACCCAGCAAACGGTCAGCGAATTCACTATCCACAGGGCTGGCGGAGGACGTAACGTAGGAGCTACCAGTGAACAAGCGGTCATGGCAAACCAACTGTATATATCAGCAGTGTATTAAGCGTCTGGAACTTACAGACTGAGGCATGGGTCTTTACCCAAGAAGCGCCAGCGGGATAACATACACACCATCGGTGCGACGGTAGGCCACGTCACCCACGGTAATAACTACCAGGCTTGCAACGCGGTGAGGCACCTGCTCCTTCAACCAAAGAAGATGACGCACGTCCCGGTCAGTAGGAACCGCTTTCAATTTCACCTCAATGGCTACTAGCTGCCCGTCGCGCCCTTCTACAAGGAGGTCGATTTCTCTGGCACCTGAATTCATCCTGAGGTGAGAAACTGTGGCCTCCAGCGACTGCGCTATAACACGTACCGTGAGAGTTACTAACGATTCAAAAAGGGGGCCTGCCATGCGGCTCCCCCGATCAGAGAGCAAGGAAGAGGCATCCAACCCTAAAAGATGAGCCGCTAACGCTGGGTCTGCTAGATGATGTTTAGGGGATTGTTGTAGGCGCGTGAAAGCGTTTAAGGCGGGTACCCAACCGGGCACCGGGTCGAGTAACCACAATTTAGCCAAATGCTCACGATAGGTGCGGGTGGTTTTTTCAGATGGCTGTGTTCCATCACCACCGGTCGTTGCGTCAAGCAGTTTTGAGTATGCAGTTGTGGTTGATTCAGCAGCCGCGTATGCCGCCAACCATTTTCTAAGAGCCAAAGGGTGGCGAACCTCGGCACCAATTTCTGGGATATCACGGTCGATAACACGCATAAGGTACCCTTCCAGCTGTGCACGCAAGGCACGGGGGTTGAGCCCTGCTAACCCGGGAAATCCGCTCGCGACAATTGCTTCCATATAGTCTGCCAGCTTATATTCTGACCGGTGGGTTGATATATCGACTTCACCTGCCAGCAGGTCAGAAAGGAATACAGTTGGGGTTGTTTGTCCGCGCTCATGTAACCCCATGGGGCGCATACGCAGGGAGACTACCCGTCCAGCTCCACTGTGGCTTCCAGCCATATCGTAGGGGGTAGCTGAGCCAGTGAGTAGGAATGCCCCAGCAGGTGCCCCCTGGTCAACCGCCCTGCGCACCATGTCCCAGACCTTCGGGTAGTACTGCCACTCATCAAGTAGAAGCTTCTTACCCCGAAAACTATCAAAATCAAAGTCGCTTTCTAAGAGAGCCACGTTACTTGCCCGGTCGAGAGATAGAACGGTATCTGCGCGACGTTGGGCAGTGGCGGTTTTACCGACACCTTTCGGCCCATCAATAGCTACAGCAGAAAGGTGGGGTAAAAGGTCATCGAGTTCCCGGTCCAAGGATCTTGGAAGATATTTCATGGATACATATTATCACTTGTCAGGAAAGCCTATTACCGTATTTTCACACCACTTATTACCTGAATTTCATGAACATTATGACCCATTTTTCACTCAATTTATTACGGCTTCTTCATGATCGATGGGAAAGCAGACACCCTTTGAACCGCAGTGAGACTCCCCCTGGGTCTCGTTCCCTTAGAATTATCTGCGAGGCCCCTGACCGGGGCTGACCGTTTGTGAAGGGTAGCTTGTGTCGTCTTTGAATCATTCTCAGTTCATTTGGAACGTGGCCGATGTCTTGCGCGGGACCTATAAGCAGCACCAGTATGGCCAGATTATTCTGCCTTTTACTGTGCTCTTCCGTTTGGACACCACCCTGGCCCCAACCAAAGAAGCCGTTGTGAAAGCAACCGAGGGCTACCAGCTCGACGATATCCCGCAGGCGATGCTGGCGGCCCAAGCAGGGCACCACTACAGCTTCTATAACCTGTCGCGCCACAACCTCAAAACCATCGCTAACGACCCCGATACCCTGGCCATTAACCTGCGCGACTACATCAACAGGTTCTCCGCGAATGTGCGCGATATCTTTGAGAAGTACAAGTTTGAGGATACGGTTGCCGAGCTTGAATCGCATGACCTGCTTTTTCAGGTCATGCAGCACTTTGCCAAGGTTGATTTGCACCCGGATAGGGTCAGCAATGAGCAGATGGGCAATATCTTTGAGGAGCTGATCCGCAAGTTCGCGGAGGCCTCTAACGAGACTGCCGGTGAGCATTTCACCCCGCGCGAGGTCATTGAGCTTATGGTGACCCTGCTCCTGGCCGATGATGAAGACCTGCACACCGACTTTATTGTGCGTGAGGTCTATGACCCCACAGCGGGTACCGGCGGTATGCTCTCGGTGGCGGAGGAAAAGATTAAGGCCATTAACCCCAACGCCGATGTGATTCTGCTGGGCCAGGAACTCAACCCCGAGTCCTACGCAATTTGTAAGGCGGACATGGCGGTTAAGGGCCAGGAGGTGGATAGTATCGTCCTGGGTAATACTCTCACTGCCCCGGCTTTTGAGGGGCGCACCTTCCACTTTGGGCTGTCCAACCCGCCTTTCGGTGTGGATTGGAAGACCGCTAAAGCTTTTGTGGAGGACGAGCATAAGAGCATGGGCTTTCATGGCCGTTTTGGTGCTGGCCTGCCCCGTGTTTCTGATGGTTCTCTGCTCTTTCTACAGCACCTGATTGCTAAGTTGCGTGAGCCAGGCTGGGGCAGTGACGGTGTGCCCCAGGTGGGTGGCCGCGCCGCTATTGTTTTGAATGGTTCGCCTCTGTTTACGGGTGGGGCTGGCTCGGGTGAGAGCAATATCCGTAAGTGGGTGCTGGACCATGACTATTTGGAGGCCATTATTGGCCTGCCAACTGACATGTTCTATAACACCGGTATCAGCACCTACATTTGGGTTTTGAATAAGCAGAAGAAGGCTGAACGTAAGGGCAAAGTTCAGCTGATTGATGCCACGGATATGTTTGAGAAGATGCGTAAGTCGGTGGGTTCTAAACGTAAGCATCTGTCGGCTGAGCATATTGCGGAGATTACCCGGCTCTTTGCCGCTTTTGATGATGCGGACGATAAGCGTTCTAAGGTGTTTGACCGTGAGGAGTTCTTGTACCGAACGATTACGGTGGAGCGCCCGCTGCGCTTGAACTGGGGTTTTACGGCTGAGCGGGTGGAGCATCTGCTGGGTTCTAAGGAGCTGGCTAAGTTGAAGCTGTCGGCTGAGGCTAGGGAAGCTCTGGCGGCTGCCTTGGGTAAGCAGGTGGAGCAGGCCGCCGGTGTGGTGTCCACGGTCAAGGCGGATGTTCAGGCTGCGCTTTTGCAGGTGTTGGCGGAGGCAGGTGTGACGGTTAAGCCTGTGGCTCTGGCTAAGTTGGTTGATGAGCTGGCGGTAAAGGATGAGGCCGCTCCCCCGGTACTGAAGGCTGGCAAACCGGTAGCGGATAGCGAGTTGCGAGATACCGAGAACGTGCCCTGGGGCGAGGATATCCACGAGTATGTGGAGCGCGAGGTTAAACCCTTTGTGCCAGATGCGTGGATCGATGAGGCGAAGACGAAGGAGGGCGCGGAAATTCCCTTTACCCGCCACTTCTACGAGTATGTGCCGCCCCGCCCTCTGGAAGAGATAGACCGCGACCTTAAAGAGGTACTGGGCAGAATTCGGAAGCACCTGGACGAGGTGATGGGGCAATGAAACCACCGATTACGTCAAAGTGGCCGATTTCAAGATTATCTAGACATGTCAGGTTCCATAACGGCACGGACTACAAGGCTGTGGAGAATCCAAACGGCAAATACCCGGTCTACGGTTCCGGTGGCATCTTCACATACGCTAATAGATATCTGCATTCAGGCATAGGAGTTCTATTCGGCAGAAAAGGAACTATTGACAAGCCTCTATTTGTAGAGGGTAAATTTTGGACCGTTGATACTATGTACTTCGTAGAACCAGATACTGAGGTTTTGCTACCAAAGTATTTGTACTACTGGGCATTACGGTTCCCCTTTGATTACTACTCCACGAATACTGCGGTCCCCAGCATGACTCAGTATGACATTGGTAGCGAGCCAATAGCTTTACCCCCTCTTGACGAACAGCAGCTCATTGTTGATGTACTTGACCATGAGCTGTCTGAGATCGATGGGCTAATTGCTGACCAACAACATCTACTTAATTTAATTACTGAACGGTTTAATGCAGAACTGGTGTCACTGTGCCTACCTAACGACACACCTTATGTTCCGTTGAAACGCTTTGCTGAGGTTACGTTGGGAAAGATGAAGTCTCCTACTAACAAGGGTGGGATGTTTCTTGCACCATACATGCGTGCAGCAAATATTCAACCTAATGGAGTTTTTACATATCAGTCTGATACAAAAAAGATGTGGTTTACAGCAGATGAGTTGAGATATCTAGACCTTCGTAAAAACGATGTTTTAGTCGTAGAAGGTGGCGCAGGCTTCGGGCGTAGCGCAATTCTTACAGAAGATTTACAGGGTTGGGGGTTCCAGAATTCAATTAACCGCGTGCGTGCCAAAAAAGATTTGGCTGACCCTCAATTCATAAATTTCACGATTCAAGCTCTTCTAATGTCTGGCAGACTAAATCTTGAAATCAACCAATCAACCATTCCCCATCTAACAGCAGAAAAATTATCAATGGTAAAAATTTCAAATCTTAATCTAGATGATCAAATGGAAATATCAAGCATACTGTTAAACAAAAGGAAGGAAGTTCGTAAAATAAAGGAAAATATCAATAATTCCATAGATATATTAACTGAACTTAAAGAATTAAAAATTATTTCAGGAGTTAAATAAAAAATGCCGTATTCCGCAACGATTTATCAGGTTCTACTTTCTTCGCCATCAGACTTACCTGCGCAGCATAAAGAAATAATAACCAATGCTATGCAAATATGGAATGCGACAACTGGGCGGATATCTAAGATCCATTTTTCAGCAACCGACTGGAAAACAGGTGTAAACCCAACATTTGGTATCCATCCACAACAGGTAATTAATGATGCAATAGTAGATTCTTCTGATTTATCGATAGTTGTTTTTACAGGAAAACTGGGAACGCCGACTGATAACTTTGAATCTGGAACAGTTGAAGAAATCGAGAGATTATTCCAAGCAGGAAAACAAGTAGCAGTATTTGTCAACCGGCTTTCTATGCCCGATGCAGGAGTTGATCAAGCGAAAGACAAACTCAAACTTGAGGAATTTTTAGAATCTATTCGCACAAAATGCTTCTACAAGGAGTACTCAACCCTCGAAGAACTCACTCAATCTATAAACGCTTTACTCCAGTCAACCGCCTTATCAGCTTCAGCCAATATTTTGCAGGAAAATAAACAAATTAAGCATCAAGAAACTGATTTAGACAACCCTTCTTTAGGTGTCTGGGCATCAATTAAAAACGAAAGGTATCAAGAAACTGATAACAGGGGTAGACTAAAAACTAAAACTAGAAGCCTGCTAACCCTGGAAAATCTTACCAGTGTACCTGTCAGGAATGTAAGATATCAATTTCTACAACAAGATGGGCAGCCAGATAAATTATTTGATTTGGTTACAGGAGGTGAACTCCAGCCTGCCGGATCCCTCAAACCGAACGGGGAAGCAGAATTTAAAATACTACACGTTTCAGCATCTCCAAATTCATCCACTTGTAAAGTATTTTGGGAAACACCAAATGGAGAAGAGTTTACAACCGAAACTGAAATTTTTATCTAAGTACCATGATATTCAACAGACTCACTAAATATTCTATTATTGATTAATATCAATATTTAATCAAAATAGATTAATGCCTCCAAAAATTAATCTCTTACCACAGCCAACTAACCAGGAAACCAAAAAAGACTAGGGGATTTATGCCACCTGAATTTTTCAAGCAATTATTTGACCTAACCGTCTATCTAATGGTAATTGTGTCACTTGGATTTCCCCCACTAAACTTAATAATTTATAGACAATGGGCCTCAGGGTACTATGAAATTAAAGATAAATACGCACTTGAAATTTTAAAATCTGCACAGAAACTAGAAGTAAATTATACCTTTTGGAACAAATTCGCCTATTTTATTGCATGTTCAGTCTCCTCGAAGAATAAAGATAAACACAGAGAGGATGATGCAAATTTCTCCCATTGGGTGAGTAGGCTTAAAAAAAATATTCAGCTTGAAGTAAATCAAGATCTTGATGAGAACCTAAGAGAACCTGTAAGAAATATATTAGAAATATTTTCAATTCCAGAATCCGACTATCTAGTCAGAAAAGATCAGCTAGTTAGCGCAGTTGAGAGCGAATTTAGGGATAAAATATCAATTCTCGTGGCTATAACAGATAAACCTATGCATGGAAAAAATGATGTTATGAGGTTGCGAAAGGAATGGGTAGATCTTGAAAAAAAATTAAACAACTCTCTTCTTAAAGAAACCGCAAAGCAATCAGCAATAAAAGGTGTTTTATTTAGAGAATTCTTATTAAAATGGCTCGATGCTCTAGGTCGTGCGGGTGTTTGCTCTTTTATAGTTGTTTTTACATTTTCGAATTATAATATTTCACCCAGTTTTTCTTTAAACTTCTCGCCTGACAGCGCTACTACAAGTGTTTTTCTGACCGCTATAATATCTCAGCTTTGGTTCTTTAAATATTTTTCATATCGAAAATCAAAAATAACTAATAATTTTTCAAACAATCCTTTATTACTAAAGATATTATACTTCACCTTACACAATTTAGTATTTTTTATAACTCTATTTATTATTTTCTCGATGCGGATATTTTACCCCTACATTAATCTATGATGAACACACCCCTCATACCTAGGCGGCGCACTTCGGGGCACCAGAAAATAGATAGAAAAGTATAACTTCACAAACAATTAATTTTTCTATACTTGAGAAGATTCCTCTCAACCCATTCCCAGCTCCTGGTAAAGTGTGTAATACTTGAAGCTCAGTGAAAATAATTCCCATCAAATGCCCAAGCACACTAGGGTGATAATTGGCAAAAAGAATTTCGAAGATTTTCCTTGTACGTTTCTAAAAATTTTGAATGACATAAGATGTTGTACACACTATGCCTAGTGATTTGCATTTATCAAATCTGCTAGCTCTGAATACACTGAACCTAAACATACATATCGCACGTCCATCCCATCGTAGGAGCCGCCCCACCATGCGCACTCACCTTGAACGTCCTCTCCAGCAGGAGATTTGCGCCCACCTGGCGGCTCACGGCTGGCAGCACTCCCCCCACCTCCGACGGCTACGACCCCGTAAACGCGCTCTACCCGCAGGACCTTTTCACCTGGTTAGAAACCAGCGACCCCGTAGCCTACCGCTCCCTGGTAAACCCAGACGAACCCGTATCCGCCCAAGCCGCCGCGCAAGAACGCATCATCACCGCCCTCACCAAAAAGCTCAGCCTGCCAGAAGAAAACGGCGGTGGCACCCTCAACACCCTCCGCAAAGGCTTCCGTGTACTCGGTGCCCGCCGCGACTTCAAGCTCCTAGCACCCCCTCCCCAAGACAACCGCAACCCAGAAGTCGCCAAGCTCTACCAGGCCAATATCCTGCGCGTTGTCGAAGAAGTCCGCTACGACCCCCACAACCAGCTCAGCCGCATCGACCTCGTCCTCTTTGTTAACGGGCTCCCCGTAGCCACCATCGAAATCAAGTCCGAATACGCCCAAACCCTAGCGCACGCCACCCGGCAATACCGCGAAGACCGCGACCCCAAAACCTCAGCGCTCTTACAAGAACACCGCGGTGCCCTGGTCCACTTCGCCCTCACACAAGACGAAATCGCCATGACCACCCGCCTGGCCGGCAAATCCACCGTCTTTCTCCCCTTCAACCGAGGGCACAAAGGCGGCGCAGGCAACCCACCGGTAGAAGGCAACCTAGCCACCAGCTACTTCTGGCGTGAAATCCTAGACCGCGACACCTGGCTGACAATCCTCACCAAGTTCATCTACACCAACCACCAAAAAGTCAAAGACCCACTCACCGGGCGAACCCTCACCAAAGCCTCAACCCGTTTCCCCCGCTACCACCAGTGGCGAGCCGTCACCAGGCTCGTTGCCGCCGCAAGGCAAGAAGGCGCAGGCAACAAGTACCTGGTCCAGCACTCAGCAGGCTCCGGCAAAACTGACTCCATTGCCTGGCTCGCCCACCAGCTCTCTAACCTGCACTCAGCCACCGGCGAGCGCGTTTTCGACTCCATCATCGTGATTGCTGACCGGCAGGTACTCGACAGGCAATTGCAAGATGCCATTGACCAGCTGGTCACCATTCCCGGTGTCTTCATGCCCATTACACGGGGTAATGGGGAATCCAAATCTAAGCAACTGGTCGAAGCGCTGACCAGCGGCACTCCCATTATCGGTGTGACCCTGCAAACCTTCCCCTTTGCTATGGAAGAAATGACCAAGGAAGGTAGTCAACTAGCGGGGCGCCGCTTTGCCGTTATTGCAGATGAGGCTCATTCCTCCCAGTCAGGCGAGGCCACCGATTCTATTAAGAAAATGCTCAACACGGAGGTTTCTGTTGAGTTTGAAGAGGGCAATTCGGAGGCTGATCAGGAGGCCATGACCCGCATGGCTCAGCGTGTGGTGGGGTCAGGTGAACAGGTTTCTTTCTTTGCCTTTACTGCAACGCCCAAAGAGAAGACGCTCGAGGTGTTTGGCCGCCGCCCGGCTGACGGTGGCGCGCACGTGCCCTTTGACCTCTACTCCATGAAGCAGGCCATTGAAGAGGGCTTCATCCTTGATGTTCTCCAGAACTACACCACCTACGATATGGCCGCGCGTATCGCCCAACGCAACGAGTCCAACGGGGCCGACGACGAAATTGATATTCGCAAGGGTACCCGCGCACTCATTGACTTTGTAGACCTGCACCCCACCAATGTGGCTTCCAAGGTCGCTGTGATTCTGGAACACTACCAGGGCACGGTACAGAAGGAGCTCGGTGGCAAGGCTAAAGCAATGGTTGTTACTAGCTCCCGGGTAGCCGCCGTCAAGTATCAGCGTGCCTTCCAAAAGGCTATTGCGGAGAAAAAGCTACCGCTCAAAACTCTGGTCGCTTTCTCCGGCGAACTACCAGACCCGGATATTCGCCCTCTCAACAATGATGCTCCCGTGCCTACCGTAACCGAGGCCAGCATGAACCCGGAGCTACGCGGGCAAGACCTGGCGGCCTTCTTCAACCAGCCCGACCAGAATATCCTGGTGGTCGCCAACAAGTACCAGACCGGCTTTGACCAGCCACTCCTGGTTGCCATGTACGTGGATAAAAAGCTCTCCGGCATCACCGCCGTGCAAACCCTCTCCCGCCTCAACCGTCGGGCCGAGGGCAAGCAGAACACCTATGTCCTGGACTTTGTGAATGACCCCAAACAGATTCTTGAAGCCTTCGCCACCTATTACGAGGACGCCACCATTGAGACTGAATCCGACCTCAGCCTGATCGATAGCCAGATCGATAAACTAGAGGCCACCGGTATCTATACCCCGGCTGATGTTGAGCAGTTCTGGCTAAAGTGGTGCAAGCCCGGTGCCCGCCATGCCTCCTATGACTCTCTGCTGGCCGTGCCGGTAGACCGTTTTAAGCGGCGCTGGTTCAACGCCCAGCAAGATGCCGGCTCCCCCAAGACAAGTGCTGATGCCGCCGCTGAACTTGAGGTTCTTTTGGAGTTCCGGGCTACCCTGCAACAGTATGTGAAGTCTTACGCTTTCTTCTCGCAGATTTTCAATTTTGGGAACCCCTACTACGAGAAGCTATCTGCTTTTGCGGATCTGCTCGCCCGCCGTCTGCGCGGCTTCACCTTGGACGCGGTGTCCCCCGATGTTCTCGATATCGACGATATTGTGCTCACTCACTACAAGCTCGAAAAGATGAAAGAGAACCAGAACCTTGGGCTTTCATCAGCCCCCAAGGTAGGGCTGCGGGGTATGACCGAGGCCGGTCTAGCCACCATCAAGGAACGGGAATCAAAAGCTAGGTCAGCCCTGATAGACCTGGTCAATGAGTACTTTAACGGCTTGAATCTCTCGGACGAGTACCAGGTTGCCTTCGCCACAACCTTTGTGGCTGAGGCATCCAAGGACGAGGGCCTGCGCCAGAGCGCCGCCGCTAACACCAAGGACGATTTCGCCCATTCCAAGATGGCCCGCAACGGCCTAGCCACCATGCTCTGGTCGTACGGCTCTGACACCAACGAGCTGCTGGACTTCGTGCGCAAAATGCCCGCCGATAAGTTCATGAGCCTCATGCTGGATCTGGGCCTCTATGAGCGCCTACGCGACGAGACAACCGACGAGGACGGCGGAGCTCGGCTCACCGTGGTCTAAAAACTCCTTAAAGTGTCAGCCCCAGGCTCTAAACTGACAACAATGGCCAAATAGCCGTTGGCCCATGAGAGGAGAGCACCCTTGCCTATTCCAAAACCTGCTCCACCGGCTAGGCGTTCCGGTTTGATCTACCATCATCCCAAGGCTCAGGAATATGACAGGGCCACCCAGTCTCGTTGTTGCACCCCGCCAAGTGATGACCCTCTTATCTGGCATAGCTACTGGTATGACAAGCACCCAGCAATTCTAGAAATAGTAGCCTGGCTCAAAGAGCTCCCCCAGACAGCTCAAGAACGCGCGCTCAGTCAGCTTGAAGTACTCTTCGAAGATGCGTCCCAAGGCACTCTCAACCCCAGGGACCCCGGCGAACCTATCAAAGCAATTGATCAGGGGCAGGACTTCTACGAGTTACGTTGGACATTCAACGATTTCGACTACCCTGAGAAGCTGTTTCGCCAGTACCACGCAGAACCTACTGAATCAGATGTAGAAAACCTGCTTGTTACCAGTCATGCCCATTTCAAGAAAGTAGATGGGCTCACCAAGCAACAAATCTCGGGGCTACAAACAGAGCAAATGCAACAGGCCGTCAACCGTTTCAATTTTGGCTCCAAATCTAGGTGGGGGCTAGAGAAAGACAGCGCTGAACCGTTACACCCGCTCGATCTCATCGAAGATTTGCTATACGGCTAGCCCCATGCAGATTCAGCGGTGTAAGATGAACTCAAACACACAATACAACTTATTAGTTGTATAGCTGTTAGGATTTTCCCATGGCACGATTTACTACCCAGCGTAGGAAGCGCCAACCTTCCCCATCCCGCCAGCGCGCAAACTACCTCGCACGCCAAGAACGGGACTTCCTTGCTCAACTCATTAGCCTTCGCAAAGAGGCAGGATTAACCCAGCAGGACGTTGCGGAGAAGCTTGGTGTCTCCCAACAGGCTATTTCTAAGTTTGAATCCCTTGATTCAAGCCCCACCCTTTCCACCGCAATGTCGTACGCACATGCGGTTCAGGCTCTTGTACACTTTGAGGCCATCCTCGATAACGGACGCTTTGAAGCCTTCGGCGAAAACTGGATATCAACTACCATCCAAGAAGCCCCGCCTATTCCAGGTGAAGCGCCCGAGCCCAGCGAAAGCACTCTCGATGTAACTCCTGAGCACTTTATTAGCACTCAGGGTGCCGAAGCCTTTGTAGGCGCCCTTCAAAGTGACCTCGCTCTTGCTGCCCGCAAGCAGTCCCCCACGGACAGTTTCACAGGAACACAAAAACAGTGGATTCACAACGTTGCCCAGAAAGCAACGTGCCGTATCGACGGCTTGCCTCAGTATGACGCTAGCAAGCTACGAGTAGTTGCCAACCGCATCCCCTCACTCACCGTCAACCCAGAGGGTTTCGCCGCGCTTTCCGAGCTTCTGGCAGGTGCAGGCGTTTGCCTGGTCTACTCAGAGCTACTGTCCGGAGCCAAAATGAGCGGAGTCAGTTTTCAGATAGAAAACACTCCAATTATTGGGATTTCCGGGAGCGGTAAGAGGCTCGACAAGGTCCTTTTCACCCTCATGCACGAGATTGCCCATGTGCTCAACGGAGATATTTCTCTTGAAGCCGCCCCCATTCTTCACGGTGATAAGACTTCTGCGGGCAAAATCGAGCAACGTGAAGATGCCGCAGATAAGCTCGCAGAAGAACTTATTTTTGCGGGTAAGACGGTGCCCATTCCTCCGAACCCTAGGCGGGCCTCGTATAAGTGGGCTTACCAACAGGCGGAGGAACTTGGAGTCAATTACATTGTTCTAGTAGGACGACTGCAAAATGATGATGTCCTCACTTGGAGGCAACTTTCGAAAGATGCGCCTCAGGTCATCGATTACCTGGAGCGATGGGAGTAAGCCCTCAAGAGGCTAAGTTCAATAGAAGATCCTGTCAGCGAACACCTAGAGCAGCTGCTCCGCCAGCTCCACGTCTACCACCAGGTCGGTGATAGCTCCGGTGGTCAGTGCTCCGCGCAGGGCGGCGGCCCGGTGTTTGCCGGCGGCGGCGCAGACCCTGCGCCCGATCTTTGCCAGTTCGGCAGGGGTCGGGCCGGTTGCCCGCTTATTCACGTCCAGGTCGGCCCAGGTGCCGTCCTCTCGCACCATCACGGTACACACGTCCCCCACAATCCCCTCAGCCCTCAGCTCAGCTAGTTGCTGGGCGTCAAAATAGCGGCCCGCATACACGTGCGAGGGAATTGACCCGCCAAAAGCGCCCACCCCAAAAAGCGCCACATCGACCTTACGCTGAACCGCAAGCACGCCCCTAATACTGCGCTCCCGCCACATAGCGGCCTTGGTGTCAGCAAAATCAAAGAAGGCTGGAACCGGGAAGTGAACCATCTGCGCCCCGTAGGCAGACGACACCTGCCCAAGAATCGCACCCGAATACGGAATACCCGTCTGCACGGCATTGCCCGCCCCGTTCAGCTGAACTACCGTCACCCCGGTCAGGGGCCGCTTGGGCAGGAACTGGGCCACCTCGGTCACCGTGGAGCCCCAGGCAACCCCCAGGGTCGTCCCCGGAACAATCAGAGAATCCAAAAGGTTCGCTGTGGCAATTGCCACTCGCCTCATGCGAGCCTGCTCCGTGGCATGTTCAGGGGCTCGCACCACCGTTACCCGCACCCGATAAAGGTCGGCGAGCCGCTTTTCAAGAGGGTCGGAGCTATAGGCTTTTTCATTGAGATGAATTGTCACAACCCCCGTTTCACGTGCAGTTTTGAGCAGGCGCGAAACGGTGGGGCGAGAGACTCCCAAGCGTGTAGCGATAGTGGACATGGTCAGGTGCTCCCCGTAATAAAGCTGGGCTGCCTCAACGACCTGATTCTGACTTTTGTTCACCATAGTTCGATTCTAACTGAACATTTGTTCAAAGAGCTGGCGGTTTTTTTGTTCACACGGTTGAAATAGTTACCAAGACATTAACCAGGCAACCCGTCGCAAGGAAGATCCCCATGACTGCCACCTTCACCACCCAATCCCACCTCACCGCAGAAACCCGCACCCAGGCCCTAGCCGCCATGACCGATGAAGCGGGCGTAGACGTCCTCATCATCGGCGGCGGCGTGACCGGCGCAGGCATCGCTCTGGACGCCGCAACCCGCGGCCTACGCACCGCCATCGTTGAGGCAGGCGACTGGGCGGCAGGCACCAGCGCCTGGTCCTCCAAGCTCGTACACGGCGGTCTGCGCTACCTCTACAACCTTGACTTCAAGCTGGTTGCCGAAGCCCTCAAAGAACGCGGTCTGCTCCTCGAACGCACCGCTCCCCACCTGGTCAAGGCCCAGCCCTTCCTCTGGCCCCTCAAGATGCCCGTGATTGAGCGCGCTTACTCCGCTGTAGGCATCGGCATGTACGATACCATGGCCTTTGCCGGTGCAGGCGGCCACCGTACCGTGCCTGCCCAGCGCCACTTCACCAAGGAAGGCACCAAGAAGGTCTTCCCCGGCATCAAGGATTCTGCCTTCACCGGCGCCATTCAGTTCTACGATGCCCGCGTGGACGACGCCCGCCTGGTCATCGATCTCGTCCGCACCGCCGCAGGCTACGGCGCCCTGGCAGCTTCCCGCACCCAGGTCACCGCTATTAACAAGGACGCCGCCGGGCGAGTCACCGGTGCCCAGATCGTTGACCTTGAAACCGGCGATGAGAAGACCGTCAAGGCCGCCCACACCATCAACGCAACCGGCGTATGGACCGAAGAATCAGAATCCATGGCAACCAAGGACCAGGGTCTGAAGGTGCTGGCTTCTAAGGGCGTGCACATCACCGTGCCCCGCGACCGTATCAAGGCAACCAGCGGTATCTTCACCAAGACCGAAAAGTCCGTGCTCTTCATCATCCCCTGGCAGCGCTACTGGATCATCGGCACCACCGACACCCCCTACACCGAAGACCGCGAGCGTCCCGTCGCCACCAAGGCTGACATCCGTTACGTGCTCGACCAGGCTAATAAGCTGATTGCCGATGAGCTGACCGAGGCCGATATCATCAGCTCTTACGCTGGTCTGCGCCCCCTGCTGCAGCCGGTGGCTAAGAAGGGTGAGAACGCTGCATCGACCAAGGTGTCGCGTGAGCACACCGTCATGGAAATTGCCCCGGGTATGAGCGCTATTGCCGGTGGTAAGCTGACCACCTACCGCGTGATGGCTGAGGACGCCGTGGACTTTGCCCTGGGCGACCGCGCTAAGACCCTGCCCTCTGTCACCGAGAATATTAAGCTGGTCGGCGCTGAAGGCTACGAAGCTTTGGCTGCCCGCGCCGATGCGCTGGCCGCTGAGAACGGCTGGGATGCTGCCCGCGTGGAGCACCTGCTGGAGCGCTACGGCGCTGAGCTGGCCGATATTATCGCTCTCATCAAGGAAGACCCTGCCCTGGGTACTCCCCTGGCGCAGGCACCCCAGTTCCTGCGGGCCGATGTGGCCATGGCCGTGCGTGCCGAGGGTGCCCTGCACCTTGAGGACGTGCTGGTGCGCCGCGTCCGCCTGGATCTTGAGGCTACCGACCGCGGCCTGTCAGCTGCCGACGAAATCCTTGAGATTATGGCCGCTGAACTTGGCTGGGACGAGGCCACTGTGGCCCGCGAAAAGGCGATTTACGCCGAGCGGGTTGAGGCTATCGCCGCAGCTGAAACCCATACCGAGGACGCGGACGCCGCGGCTGAGGTTCTCGGGGCAACCCACGTGGCTCCCCGACGTCCTGTCACTACTCTCCACTAAAACAATCATTCATCACTAACAACCGCCGGGTGCCCGTTTCGGGCACCCGGCCCGCACAGAAAATACGAGGTCAACGATGAGCTCACTACTGGCCGCTGGCGCTGACGCTAGCATCCAGGCAAGCGCCCTTATCTCAGCAGAGGGCAATGCAACCCTACTTGGCGCTTTTGTTTCTGAAGTTATCGGTACCGGCATTCTGATTCTGCTGGGTGCTGGCGTGTGTGCCGCAGTTACCCTGCCCAAGTCAGCTGCCAAGAATACCGACTGGCTAACCATCGCCTTCGGCTGGGGCTTTGCGGTTTTCGCGGCCGTCTACATGTCTGCCCCTTCAGGTGCTCACCTCAACCCCGCAGTTACCCTGGGCCTGCTGATTGCCGGTGGTGACTTTGCACCCGGTATCGCTCCCTCCCTTGGTCACTTCTTCGTTTACGTAGCAGCCCAGATGATCGGTGCATTCCTGGGCGCCTGGGGTGCTTTCCTGGTCTACAAGAAGCACTTTGACGAGGCAGAGCCCGGAACCACCAAGGGTATCTTCTCCACCGGCCCCGCTATCCGCTCCTACGGCTGGAACACCCTGACCGAAGCCTTCGGCACCTTCGTCCTGGTCGGCTTCGTCCTAGCCTCCGGCAGCACCCCCTCAGGTCTTGGCCCCCTGGCTGTCGCCTTCATCGTTGTCGCTATCGGCCTCTCCCTAGGTACCCCCACCGGTTACGCCATCAACCCCGCCCGCGACCTGGCTCCCCGTATCGCCCACGCCCTGATGCCCATCAAGGGCAGGGGCTCCTCTGACTGGGCCTACGCCTGGGTTCCCGTTGTTGGCCCCCTTATCGGTGCCTCCGCAGCCGCCATCCTCGTCCCCGCCCTGCTGGGCTAAGCCGGCCACCGGCGTCCGCGCCCTACACTTAGAACAACCACCCGTTACCGCACCAACGAAGGTGCGCTCACGAAAAGAGAAAAACCATGTCACAGCTCCCCGAGCGTAAGAAGTACGTCCTCTCCATCGACCAGGGCACCACCAGCTCCCGCGCTATCCTCTTCACCAAGTCCGGTGAAATCAAGAGCGTCGGCCAGCACGAACACGAGCAGATCTTCCCCAAGGCCGGCTGGGTCGAGCACGACCCCATGGAAATCTGGGAGAACGTGCGTAAGTCCGTGGGTGAAGCCCTGACCAAGGCTGAAGTCAACCACCACGAAATCGCAGCCGTCGGTATCACCAATCAGCGTGAAACCGCCGTGGTCTGGGACAAGAACACCGGTAAGCCTGTCTACAACGCCATCGTCTGGCAGGATACCCGCACCCAGAAAATCTGTGACGAGCTCGGCGGCGAAGAAGGCCCCGGCAAGTACCACGATATCGTTGGTCTCAACCTGGCTACCTACTTCTCAGGCCCCAAGATTAAGTGGATCCTCGACAACGTCGAAGGCGCCCGTGAGAAGGCAGAAGCAGGCGACCTGCTCTTCGGTAACACCGATACCTGGGTGCTCTGGAACCTGACCGGCGGTGTAGAGGGCGGTGTGCACGTCACCGACGTCACCAACGCTTCCCGTACCCTGCTGATGAACATCAAGACCCTGGAATGGGACGAATCCATCGCAGCAGACATGGGCATTCCCATGAGCATGCTGCCCGAGATCAAGTCCTCCTCCGAAATCTACGGCTACGGCCGCTCCAAGGGCCTGCTCAACGGCACCCCCATCTCAGGTATTCTGGGCGACCAGCAGGCAGCTACCTTCGGCCAGGCCTGCTTCGAAAAGGGCATGGCCAAGAACACCTACGGCACCGGTAACTTCATGCTCATGAACACCGGCAACGAGCCCGTCATCTCAGAAAACGGCCTGCTCACCACCGTGGCCTACAAGCTGGGTGACGCCGACCCCGTCTACGCCCTCGAAGGCTCCGTTGCGGTCTCTGGCTCCCTGATTCAGTGGCTGCGCGACAACCTCAAGATGATCGACAACGCCGCCGAGTCAGAAGAACTGGCTACCAGCGTTGAGAACTCCGGCGGCGCCTACGTCGTCCCCGCCTTCTCCGGCCTCTTCGCCCCCCACTGGCGTTCCGACGCCCGCGGCGTCATCGTGGGCCTGACCCGCTATGTCAACCGCGCCCACATCGTCCGCGCCGCCCTTGAGGCAACCGCCTTCCAGACCCGCGAAGTGCTGGACGCCATGAACGCCGACGCCGAGGCAGCCGGCACCAAGGTTTCCCTCGAAGAACTGCGCGTCGACGGCGGTATGACCGCCAACGAGTTCCTCATGCAGTTCCAGGCCGACCTGCTGGGCGTACCCGTCATCCGCCCCAAGGTCATTGAAACCACCGCCCTGGGCGCCGCCTACGCCGCCGGTATCGCCGTTGGCTTCTGGGACGGGGAGCAGGACGTCATCGATAACTGGTCCGAAGACAAGCGCTGGGAACCCCAGATGGACAAGGACGAGGTCGAGCGCCAGTACCGCCTGTGGAAGAAGGCAGTCTCTAAGACCCTGGATTGGGTCGATGAGGACGTCGAACAGGACTAAGCACCTAGCTCAACTAGACTCTAGCGCTAGGCTAGCTGTCTTGCACTGAAACAATAGCCCTGCATCGTCACCTACCGGTGAGGTGCAGGGCTATTTGTATACGGCCGAACTAGACTACTTACATGACCTACCACGCCCATACCCTTACCCCGCTGGGTGAAATGATTTTGGCCTCCGACGGCCAGGCCCTCACCGGTGCCTGGTTTACCGGCCAGGCCCACTTCCCCAAGCAGGAAGAGCTGGGGCACCGCATTGAGGTGAGCGACTGCGAGGTGCTGACCGACGCCCAGGCCCAGCTGCTGGAATACTTTGCCGGGAAACGGACCACCTTTGAGCTGCCGCTCGCTCCTGACGGCACCGATTTTCAGCTGGCGGTGTGGGCCGCCCTGCGGGAGATTCCCTACGGCTACACCACCACCTACGGGGCTATTTCCAAGATTGTGGGGCCGGGCGCCCCGGCTCAGGCGGTTGGCCAGGCTGTGGGCCGCAATAAGGTCTCCATTTTTATCCCCTGCCACCGGGTGGTAGCCTCAGACGGCAAGCTCACCGGCTACGCGGGTGGGCTGGAACGTAAAGAGTTTCTGCTGGCTCTCGAAGAGCCCAGCGCAGAAGTTGAAGGGCGACTCTTCTAATGACCGACACCCGGGTAGGTACCGACGGGCTAGTACGCCCTGTCTGGGCCGCAGACGATGGTGATATGCAGGCCTACTACGACACCGAGTAGGGCGTGCCCGTCACCAACGAACCGACGAGCAGGGTGCCTTTGAGCGCCTCTGCCTCGAAGGTTTTCAGGCCGGGCTCTCCTGGCGCACCATCTTGACCAAGCGCGAGGCCTTCCGCGAACTCTTTGAAGGCTTTGAGGTTGAGAAGGTCACGGCTTTCACCGAGGACGACGTGGAGCGGCTAGTTACGGACGCCCGCATTATTCGCCACCGCGGCAAGATTCGCGCAGCTATCGGCAACGCCCAGGCAACAATCACCCTACGGTCGGCCGGCTGCGTGGCGACCTCCCACCGCCTGCGTCTGGATTAACGGTGATGCCGCCGAGGCTGCCACCTACTACGCACAAGCCCTGCGGCTGGTGCGTTGATGCCTACGGGGTGTATTGGCAGGTTTTGCCTCAGAATATTGGCCAGCTCATGGCTGATGCTGACGCTCGTGCCAAGCCGCTGAGCATGGGCAAGATTGATTTGAGCCAGCTATCCTAGGCCTATGCACCCCAGGTTTTGTGCAGTTACCCCGGTTTAAAACTGGGGTAACTGCACAAAAACCGGGGTAGGTAGATTTTCTCGCTCCAGAGCAGAAACGAATTCTACCGCTATGAGGCACGGCAGGACGAGGCGGAGCAGGTTCAGTTTGCGGCCCAGGTGCTTGCGGTCGACTACCTCTCGCCTGCCCTAGCTGACGGTGACGCGCACGCCGGTCTTGGGGCGGGTGAGCAGCTGGGTCATGCTGAAGGTGGTGTCTTCGGCGTCTTCAGCGATGGTGACGTTATCTGCTGAGAGCGCTGCGATGGTGGAAGACAGCGCAGCCACCGCGATTTTCTCGCCGGGGCAACGATGACCGGTGAGCACATCGCCGCCGCCTTGGGGGATGAAGCCCTTGATAGCTTCGTAGTCGGGCTGGTCGAGGAAGCGCTGGGGGTCGAAGCTGGTGGCATTCTTCCAGAGCTGGGGTGAGGTGTTGGTGCCCAGAATGTCCAGCAGGACGCGCTGGCCCTTCTGAATCGGGCAGCCCGAAAGTTCGGTATCTTCCTTGACCATGGCGGGGAGCATAGGAACGAAGGGGTACTTGCGGCGGGTTTCCTGGGCGAAGGCAACGGCTTCAGGGATGTTGACCAGGCGGCCGTCGGCGTCCTCCACTGCCTTCTTGACCTTAGCGGCCCACTCGGGGTTCTCGACCATAGCGACGGCTGCGAAAGCGGCGAAGCGGGAGACAGCCACGGTGGGGCGGGTCAGGTTCTGCAGCTCGATGCCGGCCAGCTTGGCTGTGACCAGATCACCCTTTTCGTCGCGCAGGTCAGCCATGTGGCGTACTACAGAATCAGGGTCGACGGTCAGGTCGCCGGAGCGAACCTTTTCGATAAGGTCTTCGGCCCAGGCGTCCAGCTTCTTGCGGTCAATCCAGGAGAGCACGTTCTGCTTGAGTTCACCGAAGGTGTCGAGCAGGTGGCTCATCTGGGTGGCGCGCTTGTTGAGCTCGCGGTCGGACGCGGGCACCCCGGCCCAGCGGAAGGCGGCACGGCCGTAGGCTACAGCGACATCGTCGTAGATGTTACCGGGGCTGGTCTTCCAGCGTTCAATAAGGGCCTTCATTTCTTCTTCCACGAGGCCCTTGAAAGCCTCAACGCGCTCGTCGGTGTAGGCCATTTCGGCCATCTTAGCCTTACGAACCCTGTGGGCTTCGCCGTCGAGGGTGTGAACGGCGCCTTCGCCGAAGAGGGGGCCCTGGATTGCTGCGGGCATGGCGCCGCCGCGGCTAATCTTAGACTCGTCGTAGAAGAAATCCACGGCTTCTTCGCCGCGAATCAGGGTGGCGGTACCGCCCAGAGCGGAGAAGGTGACGGGGCAGTGCGACTCTGCGGAGACCCCGGCCTTACGGCGCTGGTTCGACATAAAGAGGTAGCCCTGCTTGATGAAGCTGGGCAGCTGGTCATTCAATAGGTTTTTTACGGGTGTGATGCTCATACCAACAGTTTACTTTCTTTCAGCGGGTATTTAGACCAGCTAGTCAGGCGAGTTAGCCTTCACTGTGCCAGGGTAAGAAAAGGACGCCTGCCCCAGCTCCCCTGCCCGGTGGCAGGGTGGTGGGGTGGGCGTCCTTATCTAATACCGTCTGAAGCCGCAGGCTTTAGGCGGGCATGATCAGCGAAAGTACATAGACCCAAACACAAAGGATAACCAGCAGAGCCAGCGAGTACTTGATGGCCGCGTTGGTGATCTTTGATTCCTGGCCAGACATGTTCACCGAAGCAGCGGCAATCGCAATCGACTGGGGTGAAACAACCTTTGCCATCACACCACCGGCGGTATTAGCTGCAACCAGCAGGCCGGAGCTGGCACCAATCTGGCTTGCAGTGGTAGCCTGCAGGCCGGCGAAGAGGGTGTTGTTGTTGACCACGGAGCCAGTCACGAAGACGCCAATCCAGCCGATGATGGGCGAGAAGAGCGGGAAGATGGAGCCAACAGCCGCCAGTGCCAGGGCCAGAGCGGAAGACATACCACCGAAGTTCATGACGTTAGCAACAGCCATGACCAGGCAGATGAGCAGAATGGGCTGCCAGAGCTGTTTCCAGGCGCCACCGAGTTCTTCGAAGGCGGCCTTCCAGCTGATGTTGGAGATAGCGATGGTGATTAGGGCAGCGAAGAGGATAGCGGTGCCGGATGCGCCGAAGAGGGTCCAGTTCCAGACGGCCTTCATGGCGGTCTCTTCTGCCACGATGGGGGCTACCTGGAAAATCTGGCCGTGCAGGGTGGGCATCTGGACGGGGATGGTGGTCCAGTTCAGGGCACCTGCTGCAGCAGTTTCGGTCTCTGCCTTGACCAGGCCCTTAATGAGCGGGGTCGACCAGAGCAGAATCATGATGGAGAGGATAATGAAGGGGCTCCAGGCCTTGACCACACCTGAGAAGGTGAAGCCGCTGGGGCTCTTGCCGAGCTCTTCGAGGGAAGGAGCGCCGGGTTCGCGGTAGATGTGGGCGGGCTGCCACTTCATCATAGTGACGGCCAGCAGAATCAGACCGAGCAGGTAGGGGATGATGTCTACCAGTTCGGGGCCGATGGCCAGCAGGACCCCTGCCTGGGCAGCGGAGACGATAACACCCAGGCCCAGGGCAACCAGGCCGGTTTCCTTGAGGCCGCGGATGCCGTCCAGCATCATGACCAGCAGGACGGGGATGAAGATGGTGATAATCTGCAGCACCCAGACCATCATGGAGTTCAGTTCTGCCTGGGGCACGCCGGAGACGGTGGAGCCGGTGAGGACGGGGATGCCGATAGCGCCGTAGGCACCGGAGGCAACGTTGGAGACCAGAGCCAGAAGACATGCCTTGACGGGTTCAAAACCGAGGGTTACCAGCAGGGCAGCACAGATAGCAATCGGAATACCGAAGCCCGCGGCGCCTTCGAGGAAGCCGCCGAAACAGAAGGCAATCAGGAGTACCTGGATACGCTGGTCAGCAGAAATCGCTGAGACCGAACCGCGGATCACTTCGAAGTTACCGGCACGGACGGTGATGCGGTAGAGCCAGACGGCCATGAGCACGATCCAGCCGATAGGCCACATACCGGAGAGGAAGCCATAGCAGATGGCTGAGAGGGAGGATGCAAGGGGCATGCCGAAGACAAGGACGGCCAGGGCCACGGCCGAGGCCAGGGAGACGAGGGCTGCGTGCAGTCCCTTCATTTTCAGGACGGTGAGCCCCAGGAGGAAGACAAGAATCGGCACTGCCGCCACGAGGGCTGAAAGCGCCTGGTTGTTCAGTGGGTCGTAGACCTGCTGCCACATGAGTATGGGTTCCTTCGCTGCGGAGGTGTGTTCCGCGATTGGTTTTGTGTGCTGTTTGCACTTTTCTACCTCCTAAATTACCACCAATTCACACACAAAACTTACGAAAACCAACCCTGCACGGGGGTATCTGTAAAGGTCAAAAATGACCTAAGTGAGCCTGTCTAAGGCGCATATCCACACCGGAGGGTATATTTTTACATCAGACCTAGTCAAAAGCCTCTTATCCCTCGACTCAACATGTGTTACCCCACTTAAAAACACCCCCACCCTAACACCGTGGACTTGCTTACACCGGCAACAGTTTCCGCCCCAATAACCACACCGCTTAAGCAAAACCCACAGACCCACACATACCTGCCAACGAAGTAGCAAAAATTAACCGTCCCGCTCCTTAACTTTTGAATCGCGGCTTTAAATTTTGTATAGGCAAGACCCTAGAATGGTGTGAGATGGCTCCATGAGTCACATCACCACATATCTACTGTTAACATTCCCCAAGGATTCTCATGCCTGATTTCCGACGCCTATCACACCACCGTGCGGCGCTTGCTCTTCTTGCCTCTACCGCCACGCTGACTCCCCTACTCGCTGCCCTACCAGCTCAGGCTGCCGAGCTCACCCCGATTGCTACCATCCAGGGCACCGGAACTACCAGCCCGCTCGCCGGTCAAAGTGTCACTACCCGTGGTGTTGTCACAGCTGTCTATGCCGAGGGCGGCCTACGCGGCTACTTTATTCAGACCGAGGGAACAGGTGCAGAGGACCGCACTCCGGGTGCTTCTGACGGCATCTTCGTCTACTCCCCCAGCACCGTGGCGCAGGTTTCTCAGGGCGACCTCGTTGAAGTAACCGGCGCAGTTTCTGAATACAATGGGCAAACCCAGATTACGGTGTCCCGCGCGGCTGACCTCACCGTCCTTGCTGTCCCCTTTACCCCTGTTACCCCGGTAACCGGCCAGCTACCTGAGGGTGAAGAGGCCCGTGAAGCCCTCGAAGGTATGCTTCTACAGCCCACCGGCGATATCACCGTCACCGATAACTACAACACCAACCGCTACGGTGAGGTTGGCCTTGTCAACGGCACCCAGGCTCTGCGCACCGCAACCGACGTCGTAGCCCCCGGTGCCGCAGCCCTCGCCTACGAAGCAGATAATGCGGCTAAGGTTCTTCTACTCGATGACGGCGCAACCGTGGATTACAGCCGCGCAGGCACCGGCACCCCGCTGCCCTACGTCTCCACCAGCAACCCGCTGCGTGTCGGAGCTTCCGTCAGCTTCAACAACCCGGTTGTTCTGGGCTACTCTTTCAAGGCCTGGCGCCTGCAGCCCACCGCTCCGGTCAACGGCGCAACCGATCCCGCTGCGCTGCCGGCGTCCTGGTCTAACACCCGTACAGCAGCCCCTGAGGTAGCAAGCGAGCACAGCATCTCTAGCTTCAACGTCCTCAACTACTTCACCACCGTGGGCGACACCGTCGCAGGCTGCAAGTTCTACACCGACCGCGAGAAGAACCCCATCACCGTTAGCGGTAGCTGCGCGGTTCGAGGGGCAGCTACCCTAGCTAGCTTCGAACGCCAGCAGTCGAAGATTGTTCAGGCTATCAACAAGATCGATACTTCTGTACTCTCTCTGGAAGAAATCGAGAACACTCTAGCCACCGGCCACGATAACCGTGATATCGCCCTCAACAAGCTGGTTGAAGAGCTCAATAAGGACGCCGGTTACGAAAAGTGGGCGGCTGTTGCTTCGCCCCATGCTCTGCCTGCCAGCGAGGACGTCATTCGCACCGCCTTCATCTACCAGCCCGCTGAGGTCAAGCCGGTCGGTGAATCCGCAATTCTCGATGATGCAGCTTTCTCTAACGCCCGCCAGCCTCTAGCTCAGGCCTTTATACCCGCAGGTTCAGCAGCAACCAGCGGTGACGATGTCTTTGTAGCTGTTGTTAACCACTTCAAGTCGAAGGGCTCCGGTAGTGGTGCCGACTCTGACCAGAATGACGGCCAGGGTAGCTCCAACGCGTCTCGCGTCGCCCAGGCCCAGGCTCTGGTGAACTTCGCTGCGGCCCAGGGTCAACGACACAGCACCGAGAACATCATGCTGCTGGGTGACTTCAACTCCTACACCCAGGAGGATCCCCTGCAGGTGCTCTACTCTGCTGGCTACACCAACCTGGGCGAGAAATACGGTGCTGGCCATACCTACCTGTACGGTGGCCGCGTTGGCTCGCTCGATCATATTCTGGCTTCCCCGGCCCTGGCTGAGAAGGTAGAGAGCGCTCAGGTCTGGAACATCAACTCTGTTGAGTCGGTAGCGCTTGAATACAGCCGTTACAACAGCAACATCACCGACTTCTACGAGGCGAATGAGTTCCGTTCATCAGACCACGACCCCCTGCTGGTCGGTATGAATCTGACCCCCGAGCCGATTTCTTTTGTTGATGTTACAGAAGCCGATATTTTCTACCGTGAAATTATGTGGCTGGCTCAGCAGCGCATCACGACAGGCTGGGCAGACGGCACCTTCCGCCCCTACGACCATGTTGACCGCGGAGCTACAGCCGCTTTCTTCTACCGTCTAGCGGGCTCCCCCGCCTTTGAGGTCCCCGAGACCCCCTCTTTCAAAGACGTAGACCAGACCCACCCCTTCTACAAGGAAATTGAGTGGCTCAAGGCTGAGGGTATTACCACAGGCTGGGCAGATGGCACCTTCCGCCCCTTCGAACCCATTAAGCGCGATGCGATGGCTGCCTTCTTCTACCGCTACGCGGGTGAGCCCTACTATGTAGCGCCTAAGGGGTCACAGTTTGTAGATGTTCCCGAGAGCACCATTTTCTACCGTGAAATTATGTGGCTGCGTTCTCGCGGTATCACCACGGGTTGGGGCGACGGCACCTTCCGCCCCTACGAGCCTATTAAGCGCGATGCCATGGCCGCGTTTATCTACCGCTACGTTCACAACAAGTAGCAGTTGCCTTACATCTGCCGGTGAGTGCTCCTAGCTAGCAGTACGCCCGCCTGCTCCAACTACTTCGGGGCAGGCGGTTCTTTATAGTTTGATACGGTAGCGCTGTCTGCTCGGCTTCTCTGCCAAATCGGTGAGGGTTCGCTCCAGACTGGTGATGCGGATGCCCGGGGCGAGCACGGTGGTATCGGTAGGCAGGTGCAGCTCCCCGTGGTGCACGGTGTAGTCTTTGGCGCGGGTACGGTGGTAGCAGTAGACGTGTACCGTCTCGGGCATGCTTTCTAAGGGCAGCCCGTGGAGTAGGGCGGCTGTCTGGTGGGAGAAGATAATCCCGGGGTAGGACGCCGCCAGGGCCAGTACCCGGGCCAGGTAAACTGCTTCCGGCGTGAGACTATCCCAGTCGGTGCGGTGCAGGTAGAAACCACGTGCTACCCGTCGGTAGAGCCCCCGCGCTATTGCGGCCTCGAGCCGGTAACGGTTAGGGTAACGGGCGGTGAGCTGCTGGCAGGTGAGTAGTTTCTGGTTGAGTTCTTCAAGCTGTGTCATGCCACTAGGCTAGAAAAACTAGGTCTAACCAGTACAGACAGGGGAAGGCTGTGGATAACCTCGCAACCCCACCTACCCCGTATTTTCCGGGCAAACCCGGGTGTGGGCGTCCGCACCTCCCCGAAAACGGTGGAGCCGTGACGCGACTATGACGCCCGGTAAGCGATATCCACAGGGCAGCTTCACCAGCTAGCTCCGCTCTTTAGGCAAGAAAAAGCTCCGGCCACTAGGTTTTACCCTAGCGGCCGGAGCTTTATCTGTCGGGTTGACAGGATTTGAACCTGCGACCCCTTGACCCCCAGTCAAGTGCGCTACCAAGCTGCGCCACAACCCGATTGTCTCTCGTGAACTTTGCTGTTCCCTTGAGCACTCGTATAACTATACACACCCCTTTGAGAGAGTGCAAAATCGAAAACCGGGTTTTTTGGGGCTTTTTTGGAGCGTTTTAGGTCACACTTCAAGCAAGCCCGGTGTTAGCGGCGTCCGCCCTTACCTGACTTACCGCTCTGGCGCTCCCCCAGGCTGCGGCGCTCACGCACGCGCATGGTGATGTCGATGGGAGTGCCGGTGAAGTCGAAGGTCTCACGCAGACGGCGGGCGATGAAGCGGCGGTAGCCGGGGTCCAGGAAGCCGGTGGTGAAGAGAACGAACTTGGGCGGGCGGGAGGAAACCTGGGTACCGAAAAGGATACGGGGCTGCTTGCCGCCACGTAGGGGGTGGGGGTGGGCTGCCACAATTTCACCCAGGAAGGCGTTCAGGCGCCCGGTGGGGATGCGGGAGTCCCAGGATTCCAGGGAACGTTCCAGGGCGGGAACCAGCTTGTCCTTGTGCCAGCCGGTCTTAGCTGAGATGTTAACGCGAGGTGCCCACTTCACGTGGGCCAGGTCGCGCTCAATCTCGCGTTCGAGCATTTCGCGGCGGTCTTCATCGAGGGTGTCCCACTTGTTGAAGGCCAGAACCATGGCGCGGCCGGCATCCACCGCCATCTGCACGATACGGACGTCCTGCTCACTCAGGGGCTCAGAAACATCCAGGAGCACCACAGCAACCTCGGCACGCTCAATAGCGGTCTGAGTGCGCAGGGAGGCGTAGAAGTCTGCGCCCTTGGCCATGTGCTGGCGGCGGCGAATACCCGCGGTATCAACGAAACGCCAGGGGCGTCCACCCAGTTCAACGATTTCGTCCACGGGGTCACGGGTGGTGCCAGCTAGGTCGTTAACCACGGCGCGCTCTTCACCGGCCAGCTTGTTGAGCAGGGAGGACTTGCCCACGTTGGGGCGGCCGATCAGGGCGATACGGCGGGGCCCGCCCAGAGCTTCGGGCTCGGCGTACTGGGAGTGCTCGGGCATAACCTCAAGCAGGGCGTCGAGCAGGTCGGCCAGGCCGCGGCCGTGCAGGCCAGAAACCGGGTAGGGCTGGCCCATACCGAGTGACCACAGGGCGTGGACTTCGGGTTCCTGGTGACTATCGTCAATCTTGTTGGCAACCAGCAGAATCGGCTTGTCGACGCGGCGCAGCATACGCACAATCGCCTCGTCGGTAGCGGAGATACCGACCAGGGCGTCAACAACCAGCAGCACGACGTCCGCGTGGGCTACAGCAATTTCAGCCTGGGCTGCGACCTGGGCATCGATGCCCTTGGCGTCGGCTTCCCAACCGCCGGTGTCGACCAGGGTGAAGTCCTTACCGTTGTGTTCGGCCTTGTAGGAGACGCGGTCGCGGGTGACGCCGGGCTTATCTTCAACCACAGCTTCACGGCGGCCCAGGATTCGGTTGATGATGGTGGACTTGCCGACGTTGGGGCGGCCCACGATAGCGACAACGGGGTCAGCTTCCTGGCTGTCGTCTTCGCCGATGTCGTAGCCCCAGGACGCCAGAAGCGCGCGGTCTTCTTCGTCCAGGTCGTAGTCTTCTAGGCCAGCGAGCAGAGCTTCGGCGCGCTGGTTGGCGGTTTCGTCGTCGATTTCGGCCAGGCGGTCCGATACGTCATCGTCGCCGCCACCGAGGAACTTGACCTCGTAATCGTCGTGGGGGGTGAGTTCGTCGCTCATGGGCGATACCTCCTGTGGTGGTTTCCGGCGGGTGCCGGTGCGTTGGTAGATAAGTTTAGTTGACGGTGGGGCGGACGCCTGCACGCCGCCCGGTCGTTAGCGCTTGAGTTGGCCTTCGACGGCTTCAATGACCGCTGCGATGGTTTCTTCGAAGTTGAGTTCTGACGAATCAACGAGGGCTACGCCTTCGGCAGCTTCGGTGAAGCTGGTGACCTTGGAGTCTTTAGCATCGCGGGCTGAGACCTGGGCTGCGAGCTGCTCGGAGTTCTGGGTACCGCCCAGCTGCAGGCCGCGGCGGGCTAGGCGCACTTCTTCGCTGGCGGTGAGCAGGACGCGGGCGTCGGCCTCGGGGGCAACGACGGTGGTGATGTCGCGGCCTTCTGCCACTATGCCGGTGGTGGAGCGGGCGATGAAGTCCCGTTGCAGGTCGATCAGAATCTGGCGGACGTCCATATTCGAGGCAACAGCAGAGACAGCCTCAGAGATACGGGGTTCGCGGATGGCCTCGCGCACGTCTACTCCCCCGACCTCGATGATTTCTTCGTCGGGGCTGGTGCCCTGCACGTAGGGGAAGTTGCGGGCGGCAGCAACCAGGGCTGCGGCGTCCTCGATGTTGACCTGAGTGTCCAGGCAGTACCAGGTCAGAGCGCGGTACATAGCTCCGGTGTCGAGGTATTCGAGCCCGTAGTGGCGGGCCACGGCCTTAGAGACCGAGGACTTGCCGGAGCCAGAAGGGCCGTCAATGGCGATCACGAGCTTGTCAGACATAGTTTTCTTCCTTACTTGACGACCTTCCAGCCGCGGCTGGTGAGGTCTTCGATGAGTTTTTCGTGTTCATTGGGGTTGACCGAAATTTCGGCCATGCCGACCTGGGCACCGGGTGAGTGCTCCAGGCGCAGGTCCTCCAGGTTGACGCCCAGTTCACCAATTTCAACCAGCAGGCGGGCCAGAGTGCCGGGGGTGTCATCCACCAGCACGGTCAGCTGGGCAAAGGCGGACGGTGAGCCGCCGTGCTTGCCGGGTATGCGGGCCACGCCCGAGTTACCCTCGCTCATGAGCTGGGCAATATCGAGGCGGGCTCCGGCGGCGGTGGGGGCTTCCAGGGTGCTAATGAGGCGCTCTAGGTCCTCGCGCACCCCGTAGAGGGTCTGCACCACGGGCTCCGCGTTAGCCGAAAGAATCTGCACCCACAGCCCGGGGTCCGATGCTGCGATACGGGTAGTGTCGCGTAGCCCCTGCCCAGCCAGGCCGAGCGCATAGAGGGGGGTGTCCTGCAGGCGGGAGGCAAGCAGGGAACTCATTACCTGGGGCACGTGGGAAATCAGGGCGACGGTGCGGTCGTGCTCTTCCACATCCATATGGGTGATGGTTGAGCCCAGTTCGGTTACCAGCTGCTGGGCTACCTTTACCAGTTCGGGGCGCACTGTCTCGTGGTCGCAGAGCACCCAGGGGCGGGCTGAGAAGAGCTCACCGCGGGCAGCCACGGGGCCGGATTTTTCGCGCCCGGCCATGGGGTGGGTGCCCAGGTAGCGGCTCACATCAGCCCCAGAGGCCCGCACCTGCTCTAAGATCCCTGACTTCACCGAGGCTATGTCGATGACAAAGGACGCCGGGTAGTCGGCGAGCGCGCGCACCACCAGGTCGGCGGTGACGTCCGGGGGTGCCGCCACGACAACCAGCTGAGGGGTAAGTTCCAGCTGGTCGGGGGCGTCCGCTCCTGTTTTCCCTTGCCAATCGGTGGCTAGGGCTCGCAGGGAGGTGCCGGCGCCGATGTCTTCGGCGACGGCTTCGGTGGTGGGTGAGATATCGGAGATGTAGACCGTGTAGCCGCGGTGGCTCAGGCCCAGCCCGATGGAAGCACCCAGCAGGCCTGCGCCAATCACCAGGACGGGGCCGTGCAGGTGGGAGTCGAAGACGGTGGGTGAACCGCTCATTACATGCCTACCGAGGCCAGCAGCTTACCGATTTCGACCTTGGACAGGTTGCGTACGGTGCCCTGCTTCTGGGAGCCGATGTGGATGGGGCCCATCTCAACACGCACGAGCTTCTCGACGGGGTAGCCGACGTGCTCGAACATGCGACGGATGATGCGGTTCTTGCCGGAGTGGATGGTGACCTCAACGAGCACGTGGCCGGGGGTTGAGTCGACCAGCTTGAACTCGTCGACGCGGGTGACGCCGTCCTCCAGGCGCAGGCCTTTCTTCATGGCTGCACCGATACCGGGTTCCATGGGGCCGGGTACCTGCACCAGGTAGGTCTTGGGTACCTCGTAGGAGGGGTGGGTCAGGCGGTTGGCCAGCTCGCCGTCGTTGGTCAGCAGGAGCAGACCTTCGGTTTCAACGTCCAGGCGGCCCACGTGGAAGACGCGTTCGGTCATGGAAGAGCGCAGGAAGTTGGAGATGTTGGGGCGGCCGTCGGGGTCATCCATGGCTGAGACGACGCCGGCGGGCTTGTTGAGCACCATGTAGACCAGCTTGTCGTTGGTCTGGATGGTCATACCGTCGACCTGGATGGTGACCTGGTCGGGGTTAACGCGTACGCCCAGTTCGGTCACCAGGACGTCGTTGACGGTCACGCGACCTTCTTCAATCATTTCTTCGCAGACGCGGCGGGATGCCACACCGGCGGATGCCATGACCTTCTGCAGGCGGACGCCCTCGTGGTCGTAGAAGGGGTAGTGGTCGACGGGTGCGTTCTTGGGGCGGCGCGGACGGTGGGGGCCAAAGTTCTTGGAGCCGCGGTTAGCGGGGCGGAACTCGCCCATTTCCTTAGCGAAGGGCTGGCCTGAGCGGAACTTGGGGCCCTTACCGGTACCGGCCTTGCGGGGGCCGCCGGGGGTGCCGGGCTTAGCGCCCTTGTTACCGGCAAAACCTGAACGACCGGAGCCGCCCTTACCGGCTCCGCCCTTGCCAGCGCCGGCGAAACCCTTGCCAGCGCCGGCGAAACCCTTGCCTCCGCGTCCGGCTCCTGCTTTGCCTGCACCGGGGCGGCCGCCGCGCTTTGAGTTACCTCGTGATGAGTTGTTTCCGTATGCCATTTCTTTTATCTCTTTCCTCTGTGTCGTAGTTTCTGGTGATGCCGCAGCTAGCGTGTGCACTAGCTGGGGTCATCCAAGTCTAGGGTGGTGTTGCTGCCCATCTCGTGGGGGTCGGGTAGGTAGGGGGCCAGGGCGGGAAGCTCGTCAAGGGAGTTCAGCCCCAGCTTTTCAAGCAGGGTGTCGGTGGTGATGTACTGGGTGGCCCCGGTTTCATCGGGAACGGTCTCGGTGATGAGGCCGCGCTGTAGGAGGTTGCGCACCGCCGCGTCTGCCGACACCCCGCGTACCTGGGCGATATAGGCCCTGGTGGCCGGTTGCTGGTAGGCAATGACGGCCAGGGTTTCGAGGGCTGCCTTGGTGAGTTTGACGGTCTGGGCGCCCACCACGAACCGGCTGACCCAGGGTGAAAAATCAGCCCGGGAGTAGAGCCGCCAGCCACCTGCCACTTGGCGGAGTTCAAAGCCGCGGGGCTCGTGGGTGCCGGTGGCATCGTCGTAGCCGTCGTAGTCGCGCATCAGCTCATCGAGGGCGGTTTCGATGGCTCGTTCTGAGACAATCAGGGCCGCCGCGAACTCGCGGACGCTCACCGGCACATCGGCTACCGCCAAAATCGCCTCGATAGCGGCTTTCACACCGCCGGGCTGGAGCTCAACTCGGTTGAGTTCGTGGGCGGACGCCGCCACCTGCGGGGTGGCTTTCGTTGGCTTGGTAGCGGGTTGAGGTGCTACCGGGGAGGTTTCTTCTGGTGCTGGCTCAGCTTCAGGCTCTTGCTCCGGCTCAGCCTCCCAGCTGCCAGAGAGCAGAATCTTAAGGTCATCGTCTGTGTAGTCGGGGGTCCCGCTCATTCTGTCTCTACCTTCCCGGTGGGCGGTTGCTGGGCTTTCAAGGCGCAGGGTGATGGGGCCCAGAGCCTGGCCCTGCTCTACGGCGAGTTTGCCCTCTTTATAGAGTTCTAGCACCGCAAGAAAGCGGACGGCCACGACTTCGCGGCTGGGGGCGTCTGCACAGGCCTCGGCGAAGCTCAACTGCCCGCCGTTCTCCCCCAGCTTGGCCAATAGTGTCGCTTCTTCGGCTGCGATGGTAGTGGCCGGGGTGTAGATGTGGCCGGTGTCGATGTGCTCGGGTTCCGGCTCGATATCGGGGTCTTCGTGCAGGCGCAGGGCGCGGGCGGCAATCTCAGCAAATGCCTGCGGGGTCAGGTCGAAGACCAGCTCGGGTAGTACCTTGGTGAATGCCGGTTCGAGGGCTACGGTGCGGGAAAAGCGCTGGTTTTCTGCGGTGAAGTGCTCTTCGAGCACGCTTGCCACCTCGCGGTAGGCCCGGTACTGAAGCAGGCGGGCAAAGAGCAGGTCGCGGGCTTCAAGCAGGTCGGGGTTAGCGGCTAGTGCTTTGTCGCTGCGCGGGAGCAGTCGCGCTGTTTTGAGTTCGAGCAGGGTGGAAGCGGTGACGAGGAAGTCGCTTGCGGTGTTGAGGGCGGCGTCGCTGCCGTCTTCAAGCAGGGGGCGGATGTAGGTGAGAAATTCGTCGGTGACTTCGGCCAGGGCGATATCGGTGATATCGAGTTTACGGCGGGAAATCAGGGTGAGCAGCAGGTCGAAGGGGCCTTCGAAGTTGCTCAGGGTGAGCGTAAAGGGCGCAGGGGCGCTCTGGGTAAGTGTGTTCGGTACCGTCACGGCAGCGAGTCTCCTGTGGGTCTTGAGCCAGGATTCGGCGGCTTCTCATGAGCCGTTCTTTTTCTGTGTTTTAACCATTGTGCCCGCCTGCCCTGAGGTTCTTCAAGGGCAGCCGGGCAAAAGTAGCCTAGAGCATAGGGGGAGGTGCGCTTAGGGGGCTCCGCCGCGGGAGATTAGCTCGCGGGCCAGCTGACGGTAGGCCTCAGCACCGGGGTGGTTCGAGGCGTACGACAGAATAGGCTCTGCCGATACGGAGGCATCGGGGAACTTAACAGTGCGCTTGATGACGGTGTCGAATACCTTATCGCCAAAGGCGTCGATGATGCGGGCCAGCACCTCTTTTGAGTGCAGGGTGCGGGAGTCGAACATGGTGGCCAGCACTCCATCGATTTCGAGCTTGGGGTTCAGGCGGTCCTGTACCTTTTCGATGGAGTCCACCAGCAGGGCTACCGCGCGCAGGGCGAAGAACTCGCAGATGAGCGGGATGATGACGCCGTGGCTGGCGGTCAGGGCGTTGACGGTGAGCAGGCCTAGGGAGGGCTGGCAGTCAATTAGGATCACGTCGTAGTCGTTGTCGACCTTGCGCAGGGCGCTGGCGAGAACCTGTTCGCGGGCGACCTCGTTGACCAGCTGCACTTCGGCTGCGGAGAGGTCGATGTTGGCGGGGAGCAGGTCGATGTTCTCGAATTCGGTGCTCTGGATAACCTCGCGGATGTCGACCTTACGGTCCATCATGACGTTGTAGACGGTGAGGTCAAGTTCGTGGGGGTTGGCGCCGAAACCGGCGGACAGCGCGCCCTGGGGGTCGAAGTCGACGAGTAGGACGCGGCGTCCGGCTTCTGCGAGCGCGGCACCGAGGTTGATGGTGGAGGTGGTTTTTCCGACGCCGCCCTTTTGGTTGACCATAGAGATGATGCGGGCGGGCCCGTGGGTGGAGAGGGGTGCGGGGTCGGGGTAGATGCGCAGGGGGCGGCCGGTGGGGCCGAGCTGCTCAGCGCCGGTTTCAGTCACTGTGTTTCACCTTTGGTTGGGTTCAAGACTTTTACCTACCAGTTTAGCCGGTGGGTGCAAGTCACCACCTTCTAGTCCATTTCAACGACGATTTTACCGGGGCAACTTGGGCTTAAACTGTGCTGTTGGATTTGAGGTGTAAACGCCCAAAACCTTTGATGGCGCACGGATACGTTAGTGGAGGACCAGCACCCCAAAGAAGACTGCCCCTACCAGCAGCATCAGGCTGTAGAGAGCAGTTAGGTTGGCGTCCTTAATCCTTGTGAGCAGCCGAGTGACAGCGTGAGCAAAGCTCGGGAAGCGGTCCCAGCTTGCTTCGAGTAGCAGGTAGGGCCCGACCATACCGACTGTAAAGATGAGATAGGCCAGTACCCATTCAACCAAGTTATGGCTCACCGTTGTGAGCAGGCGACCCACCATATACATCGTTGCCATCGAGCTCAATCCGATAGCCGAGTTCAAAAAGCCTTCCAGCACAGCTTTCCGGGGTGAGAGGTGGGAGTTTTTAACCTTATGTGCCCTCTTGGGGTGGTTTCTGCGCACCCAGAGTAGAACTGCCGAGAATGCAAGCAGCAGGGCAGCACCGGCGTCGATGCTCTTGCGCACGAGGATTTTGCTCGTATCGCTGTGAACCAGCTGTATCAGGTTCTCTGGGTCAACGAAGCGGAAGAGCACAACGAGGGTGGTAGCCCCTATGACAATCCCGCCACCAATCCAGCGGACAATGTGCATTTTGCTGGGGTCGTTGATGAGCGCCAGAAAGGTGATGCTGTAGAGCGAGGGGCTAAAGCCCATCATGAGCCCCAGTCCGAGCAGGGCAGGCGCAGCGGCGAGAAGGGTTGTCATGATTATCAGTATGACACGGGCAACCACCCTACCCATTTCGCACTTTACCCCTGCCAGGGTAAGCCAAGAGGCTTATTCACAGAATGGGGTGAAGCAGGCTCACAGCGAAGCTGCTGGCTCGATGGAGTGAGCGAGTGCGAGCGCGCGAGCACACAAGAGCGAACGGAATCCGCCGTTAGGCGGGGCGTGAGGGTCAGGCTTGCGCCTATTCCGCCCGCAGATTTATTTCCTCGCGCGCTCGGAATCTGCTGGGCTCCATCCAGTGTGAGCCTGCGAAGCCCCTAATGAATTAGCTACGCAGCACCTTAGCGATATCGTCCAGCACGCTCATATCTTCGATGGTGGAGGGCACGGTGTACTGCTCGCCGTCGGCAATCTGGCGCATGGTCTTGCGCAGGATCTTGCCGGAGCGGGTCTTGGGCAGGCCGTCCACAATCTTGACGTCCTTGAAGTCAGCGACCGCACCGATGTCATTGCGCACGCTGGCGATGAGTTCGGCAGCCAGCTGCTCTTCGGTGATGTCGGCACCGGCCTTGAGCACCACGTAGCCGGCGGGCCGCTGGCCCTTGAGCTGGTCAGCCACACCGATGACAGCGCATTCAGCGACAGCCGGGTGGCCGGCGAGCACCTGTTCCATAGCACCGGTTGAGAGGCGATGGCCCGATACGTTGATAACGTCGTCCGTACGCCCCATCACGAAGACGTAGCCGTCCTCATCGATATAGCCAGAGTCGCCGGTGGTGTAGTAGCCGGGGAAGGCGTCGAGGTAGGAGGAAATGTAGCGGTCGTCGTTGCCCCAGAGGGTGGGCAGGGTACCCGGGGGCAGGGGTAACTTAATGGCGAGGTTACCTTCTTCGCCGGGGCCGACAGGCTCGCCGAAGGGGTCGAGCACCTGCAGGTTGTAACCGGGTGAAGGAACGGACGGGGAGCCTGGCTTCAGAGGCAGGGCTTCCAGGCCGCGGGGGTTAGCCGCAATGGCCCAGCCGGTTTCGGTCTGCCACCAGTTATCAATCACGGGCACACCCAGCTTCTCGGTAGCCCAGTGGTAGGTTTCGGGGTCTAGGCGCTCACCGGCAACGAAGAGCAACTGTAGGGAGGAAATATCGTAGCCACCGAGCAGCTCAGCTTCAGGATCAGCCTTGCGGATGGCTCGCAGGGCGGTGGGAGCGGTGAAAAGGGACTTGGCACCGGATTCCTGGATAACCCGCCAGAAAGCGCTAGCGTCCGGAGTGCCAACAGGCTTACCCTCATAGAGCACGGTGGTTGCCCCGGCTAGCAGGGGGCCGTAGACAATATAGGAGTGGCCCACAACCCAGCCCACATCCGAGGCGCACCACATCACTTCGCCGGGGCCCACGTTGTAAATATTTTTCATGGTCCAGGTCAGGGCTACGGCGTGACCGCCGTTATCGCGCACTACGCCCTTGGGAGAGCCGGTCGTGCCGGAGGTGTACAGAATGTAGAGGGGGTCGGTGGCCTTCACCTCGACAGGCGCGTGTGGCTGGGCTGCCTCAACGGCCTGCCCCCAATCAAGCCAGGTCACGCCGGTGGAGTTCTCTTCAGCTCGGCGCACTGCATCAGATACCGAGTTCTCAAAGCCCTCACGCTTGAAGACCAGCACGGTTGCAGGCTTGGTCTGCGATAGCTCAATAGCCTTTTCTACGGCGGGAATGTACTCGATGCGGCGTTTGGGTTCCACACCGCCAGAAGCGGTCAGGACGACGGTGGGCGAGCAATCGTTGATACGGCTAGCCAGTTCGTTGGGGGCAAAGCCGCCGAAGACCACCGAGTGCACGGCGCCAAGACGGGCAACCGCCAGCATGGCCATGGCAGCCTGGGGAATCATGGGCATATAGATGAGCACGCGGTCGCCTTTTTCGACCCCGGCGGACGCGAGCGCCCCGGCAATTTTTTCTACCTCGCCTTTGAGTTCTGAGTAGGTAATGTTCTGACGGGTGCCGAGCATAGCTGAGTCGTAGGTGATGGCGGTGCGATCGCCGTGGCCGGCTTCAACGTGGCGGTCAACGGCGTTGTAGCAGGTGTTGAGGGTACCGTCGGGGAACCAGCGGTACAGAGGGGCAGCATCGCTATCGAGGGCGCGGGTTGGTTCGGTTGACCAGCTAATGGCCTGCGCCTGCTCTAGCCAGAACTCTTCCTGGTTTTCGATGCTGCGGGTGTAGGTGTCAGCGTATGCTGCCATGTGGGGTGCTCCTTTACGGACGCCGGTGGTGGGTTGTCATGAGGGAGTGACTCCAACCTAGTGCCAGGAGTCACATTTGGCAAGATTTTGTATACAAAAATTTGTGAAACTGGCGAAAATGACACATTATTTCATGCACAGTCCGAAAATTTTCCCCCTTTTTGTATACAAAACTCGGGTTGGTGCTTTAGAGTGGTCACAACCGCCAATTTCAGTGCACCGCATCACAAAACTGTGAAAGGAGAGAGCAAATGAGAGCTGGTGAACTGGCCTATCAGAGCCTGCGCAGCGACATCATGGAGGGAATGCTCGCTCCCGGTTCTGTGATTGCAGAGGTAGAACAGTCAGAGCGTCTAGGGGTCTCTCGTACTCCCGTCCGCGAAGCTATATCCCGCCTTCTCGCCGAGGGTCTTGCCGAACCGGCGCCGGGCCGCGGCGTCATCGTTGCACCGATTTCTCTAGCGAATGTGTACGCCCTCTTTGAGCTACGTACCTCGCTCGACAGCACAGCGGCAGCACTTGCGGCACGTCGAGGCGATTCCAAGGTCTTCAAAGAGCTGGCACAAGCCTTTGAAGAGGCATCGTTCGCCCTGCACCGCGGAGAAGCCTCGCTGGCGGAGTACTACTCCCTGGTGGATGAGCTCGACACCGCGATCGACACGGCAGCCAACAACCGCTACCTGCACCAAGCACAGACGTCCTTGCGTACCCAGCTCACCCGCATCCGCAAGCTTTCTAAAGCCAACCCCATCCGGCTAGAGCAGGCGGCTGAAGAGCATGCCCAGATTGCCCGCTGCATCGCCTCCGGCGACCCGCAGCTTGCTGAAGCCGCTACCCGCCTGCACCTGGCCAACGCGCTCTACGCCATCGAAGAGGCCGCAGCCTCTCAGAGCCAGCACAGTCTTTTCAACCATCCAGAACCAACAGTCTAAGAAGCCCCTCACCGGCGCCGCTGCCGGTAGGAACAACCTGAAAGGAAACATCAGTGACCAAGCTGCACTCCGTTCGAGTTTATAAGTCCGAAGAAAACCTGCCCCGCGAAGACCAGCTCGCCTACAAGCTCGCCCAGGTAGCCACCGACCCCGTTGAGGTGCTCCCCGAGGTCGAAGAGATGGTCATCAACCGCATCATCGACAACGCCTCTGTCGCTATCGCTTCTCTCAACCGCGGCCCCATCATCTCCGCCCGCGACCAGGCCCTTACCCACGCCCACTCCCCCAATGGCAAGGGCGCAGCCATCTTCGGCGTCCCCGCCAGCACCAAGGTCTCCCCCGAGTGGGCAGCCTGGGCCAACGGCGTGGCAGTGCGTGAACTCGACTACCACGACACCTTCCTGGCCGCCGAATACTCCCACCCCGGCGACAACATTCCCCCAATTCTGGCAGTAGCCCAGCACGTAGGTTCCACCGGCCGCGACCTCATTCGCGGTATCGCTACCGGCTACGAGGTCCAGGTTGACTTGGTCAAGGCCATCTGCCTGCACAAGCACAAGATTGACCACGTCGCCCACATCGGCCCGTCCGCCTCCGCTGGCATCGGCACCCTGCTGGGCCTGGATACCGAAACCATCTTCCAGGCCATCGGCCAGGGCCTGCACACCACCACCGCAACCCGCCAGTCCCGCAAGGGCGAAATCTCCACTTGGAAGGCCCACGCCCCCGCCTTTGCAGGCAAGATGGCAGTTGAAGCGGTTGACCGCGCTATGCGCGGCCAAACCTCCCCCGTGCCGATTTACGAGGGTGAGGACGGCGTCATCGCCTGGATGCTGGACGGCCCCGACGCCCACTACGAAGTGCCCCTGCCCGAAATGGGTGAGCCCAAGCGAGCCATCCTCGACACCTACACCAAGGAGCACTCCGCTGAGTACCAGGCCCAGGCATGGATTGACCTGGCCCGCAAGCTGTACCGCGAACACCCCGAATTTGCCAACCCCGAGAACATCGAGTCGATTGTTCTGCATACCTCCCACCACACCCACTACGTCATCGGCTCTGGCGCTAACGATCCCCAGAAGTACGACCCCACCGCCACCCGCGAGACCCTGGACCACTCCATCCCCTACATCTTCACCGTTATGCTGCAGGACGGCGAGTGGGATCACATCGGCTCCTACGCCCCCGAGCGTGCCCAGCGCGAAGACACCGTAGCCCTCTGGCACAAGGTCACCACCGCAGAGGACGCCGAGTGGACCCGCCGCTACCACTCCAACGACCCCGCAGAAAAGGCCTTCGGTGGTCGCGTTGAAATCAAGCTGGCTAACGGCGAGACCTTCAGCGAAGAGATTGCTGTGGCGGACGCCCACCCGCTCGGCGCCCGTCCTTTCGCCCGCGAGGACTACATCGGCAAGTTCCGCAAGCTGGCCGAGGGCAAGGTTGCAGAAGCTGAGCAGGACCGCTTTATCGAGGCAGCCGAGAACCTGGCTAACCTGGGCGCAGGTGAGCTGGACGCCCTCAACATCACCGCCTCCATCGACCTTGAAACCGGCAAGAAGGGTATTTTCTAATGCTGTACGCGTCAAAAACCGCTGCCGAAAAGCGCAAGGACCTGCGCGAGATGCTGGCCAGCGACCGGATCCGCCAGTTCCCCGGCACCTACACCCCCATCTCAGCCCGCCTGATCGAGGAAAAAGGCTTTGACGGTATCTACATCTCGGGTGCAGTGCTCGCCAACGAGCTGGGATTTCCGGACGTCGGCCTCACCACCCTCTCCGAGGTAGCCCAGCGCGCAGGGCAGATTGCCCGCATCACCAATCTGCCCGCCGTTGTAGATGCCGACACCGGCTTTGGTGAGCCCATGAACGTGGCCCGCACCATCCAGGAGTTTGAAGAATACGGCCTGGCAGGCTGCCACATCGAGGACCAGTTCAACCCCAAGCGCTGCGGCCACCTTGACAACAAGAACATGGTTGACCTTGAAACTGCGACCAAGCGAATCAAGGCCGCAGCCGAGGCCCGCCGGGACGAAAACTTCCTGATTATGGCCCGCACCGACCTGCGCGGCACCTCTTCCCTTGAGGAAACCATCAACCGTATCAAGGCTCTGGTCGATGCCGGCGCCGATGCGATTTTCCCCGAGGCCATGAAGAATCTCGACGAGTTCCAGGCTGTCTGCGACGCTGTGGACGTGCCTGTTCTTGCCAACATGACCGAGTTCGGCAAGAGCGAGCTTTACACCAAGGAACAGCTGGCTGAAGCGGGTATCTCAATGATTATCTACCCCGTCACCCTGCTGCGCTCCTCGCTGGGAGCCATGGAACGCGTCCTGGAAACCATCGAGCGTGACGGCACCCAGGAAGCCTACGTGGACCAGATGTTCACCCGCTCCCGCCTCTACGATCTAGTCGACTACGAGGCCTACAACCAGTTCGACACCGGCATCTTTAACTTCGAGGTTCCCGGTAAGTTCCAAGCCTAAGCACACAAGGAGAAACAGACATGAGCGACAACGACGTCAAAAAAGGTCTGGCCGGTGTAGTTGCTGATTACACCGCCATCTCAAAGGTCAACGCAGAAACCAACTCCCTGCTCTACCGGGGCTACCCTGTGCAGGAGCTGGCGACCGTCCCCTTTGAGAAGGTAGCCCTGCTGCTATGGAACGGGGAACTGCCCACCGACAAAGAGCTGGCAGAGTTCACCGCTTTCGAGCGAGCCCACCGGGCTCTACCCGATGCCCTCAAGGCAGTTATCGATGCCCTGCCCACCGACTGCCACCCCATGGATGTCTGCCGCACGGCGACCTCCTTCCTGGGCGCAGCCGACCCCAAGAGCGAAGATCTCTCCCCCGAGACCGAACTGCTCAAGGCCAAGGAACTCTTTGCGATCATGCCCGCGGTGGTCTGCTACGACCAGCGCCGCCGCCGGGGCCAGGGCATCATTGCCCCGCGCGAAGACCTGGACTACTGCGACAACTTCCTCTACATGGCCTTCGACGAAGTCCCGGCCCCCGAGGTCAAGACCGCCTTCAACGTCTCCATGGTCATGTACGCCGAGCACTCCTTCAACGCCTCTACCTTCACCGCCCGCGTCATCGCCTCCTCCCTCTCAGACCTGCACTCGGCTGTCACCGGCGCTATCGGTGCCCTCAAGGGCCCCCTGCACGGTGGCGCCAACGAGGCTGTACAGCACACCTTCGATGAAATCGGTGTGATTGAGGGTGAGTCCCAGGCGGACGCTAAGGCTCGGGCAAAGGCATGGATGGAGGCCGCCCTGGCCGAAAAGAAGAAGATTATGGGCTTCGGCCACCGAGTCTACAAGAACGGCGACTCCCGTGTGCCCACCATGCAGAAGTCCTTCTTCGACATGGTCGAATACTACGGCCGCCACGACATCACCGGTCTCTACCAGGGTCTGGCTGAAGCAATGGACGAGGCTAAGGGAATCAAGCCCAACCTGGATTACCCCGCTGGCCCCACCTACCACCTGATGGGCTTTGATACCCCCACCTTCACCCCCATCTTCGTAGCTTCCCGCATCACCGGCTGGACCGCCCACATCCTGGAGCAGCGCGCAGCGAATTCGCTGATCCGCCCGCTCTCTGCCTACAACGGTGTGGACGAGCGCCACCTGAGCTAAGGCCCTTTGGTGCACAGAAAGGCCGGCTGGTTCAGAGATAACTCGTCTCTGAACCAGCCGGTCTAGTCTATAAATGCAGAAATTTTCTGCCCTTTTGCTAGCGGGCGCGGGGGTGGCTAGCTGCAAAGACCTCGCGCAGGGTATCGGCGGTGACCTTGGTATAGACCTGAGTTGTTGTCACCGAAGCATGCCCCAGAAGTTCCTGCACCACGCGAATATCGGCCCCGCCCTCAAGCAGGTGGGTTGCAAAGGAGTGGCGCAGGGTATGCGGAGAAATCTCAGCCCGAATTTTCGCCCGTTCAGCCTGGTTTTTAAGGATGAGGTAGGCCCCCTGCCGGGTAATACGCCCACCCCTTGCGTTGAGAAAGAGGGCAGCGCTTCCCCTGCCGCGGGAGGCGAGCACCGAGCGTCCGCGCACCAGGTAGTCGTCGATAGCCCGGGCAGCGTAGGAGCCAACGGGCACCACCCTCTCCTTGTTGCCTTTACCGAAGAGTCTTACGACGGCGGGCAGCTGGGGGTTTGCTTCCGTGGGGTTTCGGTCAATGACTAGGTCATCGATATCAACCGTGATGGCTTCGCTGATGCGGGCACCCGTGGAGTAGAGGAATTCGAGCAGGGCCCTATCGCGCAGCCCAGCGGGGGTGGCGGGGTCGGGGCTTTCAAGCAGTCGGGTAATGTCGGCCAGGGGTAGGGCCTTGGGCAGGCGGGCAGCGGGGGTGGGCGGACGGACGGTCGCTGCGGGGTCTGTGGGTGTGGTGCCTTCGCGGTACCAAAAGGAGTGGGCGCCGCGCACGCCGCTGATGATGCGGGCGACCGATTTCGCTGCGAGGTCTGCTCCCCCGTCCTTGCCCGGGGCAGAGCAGTGGGCGGCAAAGTCACGCACGTGTTTTTTGGTGATCGTGCCCGGGGCGATCACGCCCTGGCCTGCCAGGTAGGTGCTATAGCGGGTGAGGTCGCGGCGGTAGGCTGCCTGGGTGTTGGCGGCTAGGCCTCGTTCGATGGCCAGGTGGTTGAGGTAGGCCTCGACGGCCCTGTCGAGCGGGGTGGGTGCAGTCGGGGCGCTGGCGGCCATCTTAGAGACCTTCGGCGGGGCGGATTTCGCCGCGGTAGTTTGCCTCGCGCAGGGCGGGGTGGGCGGTGAAGGGGGCGGACGCCGGGTAGAGGGTTTCGAAGTTACGGCGGGCTGCGGCGTCGGCGGCAAGAATCGCGTTGGTGGAGGCAGCGTTGTGGATTCGTCCGGTCAGCACGGCACGGACGGCCTCATCAAGAGGTACCCAGCGCTGCACGATTTCTGATTCTTCGTGGACCCGCTCTTCTCGGTCTTCAGCGGTGATGGCGCTGAGGTCGCGGGCCAGGTAGATGCGGCAGGCCTCACCCATGCCACCGGGTGAGTTGTAGAACTCCATGAGGGTATCCCACCGGGCGGCTTGGAGGTCGGTTTCTTCTGCCAGTTCTCGGGCGGCAGCGTGCACGGGGTCTTCGCCGTCGATGTCGAGTAGACCTGCGGGGATTTCCCAGAGGTTGGCGCGGACGGGGTGGCGGTACTGGTTGATGAGCAGCACCTCGTTCTTCTCGTTGAGAGCAAGGACGGCTACCGCCCCGGGATGCAACAGAAAATCTCGTTCGAAGGGTTCGGCGCCTTCTTCCAGCGTTATGCCCTCGCGGATAACGTCCCAGACGTAGCCCTCAAATTTGGTGGTGCGGCTGGTGACATAGCGGGGATTAGCGATGTCAGCGATTGTATCTTGAGCCGCGGCGAGCGCCGGGGCGTCGAGGCGGGGGGCGTCCCCCACCTCATACGAGAGATTCTGTTGCATACCTTAGAACAGTACTAGCCGTTCTTGCGGGCCTCAAGTGCCGCCTTGATGAGCCCTGCAAAGAGGGGGTGGGGGCGGGTGGGGCGGGAGCGGTATTCCGGGTGGGCCTGGGTGGCGATGTAGTAGGGATGCTCGCTCACGGGCAGCTCGACGAACTCCACCAGGGACGAGTCGGGTGAGGTACCGGAGATGACCAGCCCGGCTTCTTCCAGCTGCTGGCGGTAGTCGTTGTTGACCTCGTAGCGGTGACGGTGGCGTTCTGCTACCTCGGTTGCCCCGTAGACGCTTTCAGCCAGTGAACCTGCTGCCAGGGTTGCCGGGTAGAGGCCCAGGCCCATGGTACCGCCCAGGTCGCCTGCGCCGTCCACGAAGGCCTTCTGCTCTTCGATAGTGGCGATCAGCGGGGAGGCGGTCTCAGGGTCGAACTCGGTCGATGAGGCGTCCTTGATACCGAGCACGTTGCGGGCGTATTCGAGCACCATGGACTGCAAACCTAGGCAGATACCCAGGGTGGGAATCTTGTTTTCACGGGCGTGGCGCAGGGCGCCAATTTTACCGTCAAGGCCACGGATGCCGAAGCCGCCGGGCACGAGAATGGCGTCCATGCCGCGCAGCTGGTGGGCGGCGTCCTCGCGGCTCGCGCAGAGGTCGGCGGCAACCCACTTGATGTTGACCTTAGCGTCATTGGCAAAGCCGCCGGCGCGCAGGGCCTCAGTAACCGACAGGTAGGCATCGGGCAGGTCGATGTACTTACCGACCAGAGCAACGTTGACCTCGGTCTTGGGGGTGTGGACGGCGCTCAGCAGCTTATCCCACTGGGTGAAGTCAACGGGGTTAGCGTCGATGCCCAGGTAGTCCAGGATGTAGGCGTCGAGGTTCTGACTGTGCAGGGTCTTGGGGATATCGTAGATGCTGGGGGCGTCAGCGCAGGAGATAACGGCCTCGGGCTCTACGTCGCAGGCGTGGCCGATCTTAATCTTGTGGGATTCGGGCACTTCGCGTTCACAGCGCAGAATCAGGCCATCGGGAATAATGCCCAGACCGCGCAGGGCAGCAACGGAGTGCTGGGTGGGTTTGGTCTTCAGTTCGCCGGACGGCCCGATGAAGGGTACCAGAGACACGTGTAGGAAGAAGACGTTGCGGCGGCCCACATCGCGGCGAACCTGGCGGGCTGCTTCGAGGAAGGGCAGGGATTCGATGTCGCCCACGGTGCCACCGATTTCGGTGATGATGATGTCGGGGGCGTTCTCGCCTTCGGCGGGCAGGCGCATGCGGCGCTTGATTTCGTCGGTGATGTGGGGAATGACCTGTACGGTATCGCCCAGGTATTCGCCGCGGCGTTCCTTAGCGATGACATGGGAGTAGACCTGACCGGTGGTGACGTTAGCTGCCTGGGAGAGGTTCTCGTCGAGGAAGCGCTCGTAGTGGCCGATGTCGAGGTCGGTTTCTGCCCCGTCGTCGGTGACAAAAACTTCACCGTGTTGGAAGGGGTTCATGGTGCCGGGATCGACGTTGAGATAGGGGTCGAGCTTCTGCATGGTCACTGAGAGACCGCGGGAGCGAAGAAGTCGTCCGAGAGATGAGGCTGAAAGGCCTTTGCCGAGAGATGATGCTACGCCGCCGGTGACGAAAATCTGGCGGGTAACTTTACCGTTGTTTGATGCGTTTGTATCTACCACGGAATTCCAGCCTATCACCGTTTCTGTTTCGCGCGTGTAAACACTGTGGGGCAGGGCCCGGTAGGCGGACGCCTGCCCCGGCTTCTGCGGGCAGGTAGGGAGCCTGCCCGGGGCTAGATCTGGCCGGCGCCGGCCAGGAGTTCTCGGGCGTGTTCCTGGGCTGCTGCCGACTGGTCGTGGCCAGAGAGCATGCGGGCAAGCTCCACGACTCGTTCCTCGGGTGTGAGAACCTGCACACGAGAGAGGGAACCGTCATCGTTTTTGCGTACCAGGATGTGCTGGTCAGCAAAGGCTGCTACCTGGGGCAGGTGGGTGACTACCAGTACCTGCACGTTCTTAGCGAGCATGGCCAGGCGGCGGCCGATTTCGATGGCTGCTTTACCGCCGACGCCGGAGTCCACCTCGTCAAAGATGAAGGTGGGCACGGGGTCTACTTCTGAGAGCACCACTTCGAGGGCCAGCATCACGCGGGAGAGCTCGCCGCCCGAGGCGCCCTTGCCCAGGGGGCGGGGGACGGCCTGGGCGTGGGAAGCCAGCATGAAGGTCACCGCGTCCTTACCGTAGCGGTGGAACTTTTCAGTTTCTTCTACCTCAACCACCAGCGAGGCGTTCGGCATGGCCAGGGCTGAGAGTTCTTCGCTGACGGCCGCTGCCAGTTTGCGGGCTGCCCTGGTGCGCAGGTCGGTGAGCTCCGCGGCCTGCTCCCCCAGGGTCTCGCGCAGCTGGCGCAGCTCGGCTTCCAGGGCCTCCTGGCGGGCCGGGTCATCGGAGAGGGTTTCCAGACGGGCCCGAGATTCTTCTGCCCAGGCCAGCACCTCGGCAATATCGGCTCCGTACTTGCGGGTCAGGCTCTTGAGCTGGGCCCGGCGGTGCTCGACCTCAGCGAGACGTTCCGGCCCCTCGGTATCTAGCCCCGAGGTATAGGCCGAGATTTCTTCGGCGATGTCGGTCACATGGATCAGCGCCTCGTTCAGCCGTCCAGCGAGAGCTGCCAGGTCGGCGTCCGCATCTGCCTCTGCGGCCAGGGCGGTGCGGGCGGCATCGAGCAGCCCCAGCACGTTGGGCTCGTCCGCGTCCCCGTATTCTGTGCCCGACAGGGCCGCGGACGCCGTCGTCGCAGCTAGACGCAAGGACTCAACATTGGCCAGTTTTTGGCTTTCTGCCCGCAGGGCCTCATCTTCGCCCTCGGCAGGTTGCACCGAATCGATTTCTGCTAAAGCCCCCTGCAGGGTCTGGGCTTCCAGCGCGCGAGCGCGAGTATTTTCGCGGACATCACGAAGTTCCCCGGCGGCCTGGCGGTAGCGCTCGTAATTGACGGTGTAGGCAGCCAAGAGCTTTTCAAGTTTTTTCCCGGCGTAGGAGTCCAAAGCGTGACGCTGTTCGGCGGCGTCCTTGAGGCGCAGCTGGTCGGACTGGCCGTGAACCGCAACCAGGGTATGACCGATATCTGCCAGCGTGCCGATAGGGGCAGAGACACCGCCCACGTGGGCGCGGGAGCGACCGGCGGCACTGACGGTGCGGGCCAGAAGTAGCTCGGCAGAACCGCCATCGAGTTCCTCAACCGAACCACCGGCGTCCTCGGCCAGGGCTAGGGCGCGGTGCCCCTGAGGTAGGCGGATAACGGCCTCAGCCAGGGCGTTCTTAGCGCCGTTGCGCACGCTAGAGGCATCGGAGCGAGCGCCCAACAGCATGCCCAGAGCCGTTACGACCATGGTTTTACCGGCACCCGTCTCACCGGTCAGCACCGAGAGGCCGGGTTCAAGAGGCAAGCGGGCATCGGTGATGACGCCCAGATCGCGCAGGTGAATTTCTTCAATCACGTGGAAAAACTTTCTTGACGAGGTTAGTCGTTGCGGATGACGGGCAGGGTACTGGTCGCAGGCCCGGGAGTGTGGGGGCCACGCCAGCCCGCAATGGGTAGCTCGAACTTCTTGACCAGGCGCTCTGAAAAGGGAGCCGGATGCATACGGGCCAGGCGGACGGGCTTAGACGAACGGGCTACCTCGACGCGGGCCCCGGGAGGCAGGTCGCGGGTACGGCGTCCGTCGCACCAGAGCACACCTTCTGCCCCGTTGGTGGAGATCAGTTCTACCGCCATCATCGAGGTCGGTGCGGTCACCAGGGGGCGGGCAAAAAGAGCGTGGGCCGAGAGGGGCACCATCAGCATAGCCTCGACGCTGGGCCAGACAACCGGGCCGCCGCCAGAGAACGCGTAGGCGGTTGATCCGGTCGGGGTTGCCAGCACCACGCCGTCACAGCCAAAGGACGAGAGCGGGCGCCGGTCGACCTCAATAACCACCTCGATCATTTTTTCGCGGTTGCCCTTTTCAACACTGGCCTCGTTGAGAGCCCAGGTTTCAAGAATTTTCTGGTTGCCGTCCCACACCTTCACGTCAATCGCCATGCGTTCTTCGACCGTGTAGTCACCCGAGACCACTCGCTCAACGGTTTCGGTCAGATCGAATTCTTCGGCCTCTGCAAGAAACCCTACGTGGCCAAGGTTGACACCGATGAGGGGGATCTGGGTATGGCGAATCATCTCGGCAGCGCGCAGAATCGACCCATCACCGCCCAGCACCATACCCAGCTCAATGTCTTTGAGCGCCACAGACTCGTGGGCCACCGCCACGGGCACAGGGTTCTCCCACTTTTCGGTCAGGGCTTCCAGGTCAGCGCGGTTCATCACGGGCACCAGGCCAGCCCGGTGCAGCTGCGTGCAGGTCGCACGAGCAGCGTTGCGGGCTTCAGGACGGCCGGTATGGGCGAAGACAAGAATATTGCGCTCCCCCGGCGTCTTGGTCTGCTGGGGTGTGAGGGCGGTGTCAGGTGTTTCGTTCACACTTTTAGGCTAGCTGACCGTAGGCGGTTTTGCTGTTTTTCTGGGCCCAACACACCGGATTTTTTCGAATATTTATTCGACTATGGGTATCTTATGAAGCGGGAGTTACTTCGCCAGGCTTGCGGCACCAGAGAAAGAATTCTACGTTGCCGTCCTGCCCCGGCAGGGGGCTTTCCTGCTCCCCCAGCACGAGCAGGCCTGCGTCCTGTGCTGCTGCGCGGACGGACGCCACGGCATCTGCTCTCGCCTCGGGGTCGGTCACTACCCCGCCCTTGCCGATGCGGGCCGGGCCCACCTCAAACTGGGGTTTGACCATGAGCAACAGGTCCCCACCTGCGGCCGTTGCCCGAGCCAGCGGCTCAACGACCTTGGTGAGGGAGATAAAACTCAGGTCTGAGACCGTAAGGGCAACCTGCCCACCGATATCCTCGGGGCTCATATGCCGCACGTTCATGCCCTCGTAAACGTCAACGGCCGGGTGGTTCCGGATCTGCTCGACCAGCTGGTCGTGCCCCACATCGACCGCCGCAACCCGGCTGGCACCCCGGCGCAAGAGCACGTCGGTAAAGCCGCCGGTAGAGGCGCCTGCATCCAGGCAGAATTTACCGGCAACGGTGATCTCGGGGAAGGCGTCCAGCGCCCCGGCCAGCTTGTGCCCGGCGCGGCTCACATACTCGGTCAGCTCGCTGCGGCGGACGCGGACTCGGTCCCCCTGCTTCAGCTTTTGGGCCGGCTTCGTCACGGTTCGGCCGTTCACGCTGATGTGCCCGCCCTCAACCATCTTGGCTGCCAGCGTGCGGGAGCGGGCAATCTTTGCCTGCACCATGTACTGGTCCAGTCGCATGTTCTTCCTTCCCGCTCCGCACTCGGCTCTAGCGGCTTGAATCTAGGTCTTCTTTGAGGGCGGACGCCAGCTGGCCCAGCCTCTCGATACGTTCGGTGGCGTCCAGGGCCAGGGCAGCTGTCAGCGCCGCCTCGAACTCGGGGTCCAGGGCCTCGGCTTCTTCAATCGGTGCCCCCGAGACAGCCTTTTCTTCGATGCCCTGGGTAGTTTCGTCCGCCCCCTTAGCCACGGTGCACCTGGCTAGGAGCGAGCGGAGCGGACGCGTCGGGGTGGTCAGCCCACCAGGCTGCGCAGGCCACACGCCAGCTATCAATCTCGTTGCCCTCACCGGTGATGGTGAGTTCGGTATCGGTTGCCTCAGCGGACCAGCCTGCGCCCCGGGCGCTCACACCGGTTGCGGTAGCCTGCACCTGAATCTGGGGGTAGTCCTCAAAGAAACCGGCGAGGTCTTCCAGAATATAGGTGGGGCGTTCCACCGGAATAGCCGCCAGAATGCTCTGGTAGGTCTCCACCCCGGTCATGACCACGGCCGTCGCCATCGCAGCCCGGTTACCGCCCTGGATATCGGTATCCAGGCGGTCGCCCACCACCACGGGGCGCTGAGAGTTCAGCTTCTGGGCAGCGGTCACGAAAATGGGCGACTCAGGCTTGCCCGCCACCTGCGGGGTGCGCCCGGTAGCCCTCGCCACAGCCCCCACCAGGGTGCCGTTACCGGGGGCGATGCCGCGTTCCTTCGGGATAGTGAAATCGGTGTTGGAGGCAACCCACAGCACCTTCTCATCGGCCAGGGTGTAGGCAGCTTCAGCGAGGTCTTCCCACACAATCTTGGGGTTGAAGCCCTGGGCCACTGCTACCGGCTCATCAGCCTGGCTACTCACGGGGGTGAGCCCGGCAGCCGCCACACAGTCGGCAAGGGCCTGCGCCCCGGTAATCAGCACCTTAGCCCCGGCAGGGAGCTGGGCCTTGAGAAGTTCAGCCGCAGCCTGGGCTGAGCTAATCACGTGGTCAGCGTCGGTGTTGACACCGAGTTCCACCAGATGATCTGCAACGGCCTGGACGCTGCGCGAGGCATTGTTGGTCACGAAGGCTACCGGCACCCCTGCTTCCTGTGCCCTGTTCAGAGCCTCCGGGGCACCTTCAATAGCGAAGGGTCCCGCATACACTACACCGTCAAGGTCAGAGAGAATAGCGTCGTGGGCTGCCAGCAGCATTAGTCGCGGTCCTCCTCAGCAGCTTCAGCAGACAGCTCGAAGAGGGCTTCTTCCTCTGCCTGGTCTTCACTCACTAGGGTTTCAGTGGTGGTCAGGGTTTCGTCGACCTCAAAAAGGGCGCCGTCTTCGTTTGCTTCAGGCTCTTCTGCGGTTACTGCACCGGCAGTCTCAGTCTCGGTGGCTTCAGCAGCGTCTGCTTCTGTGTCGGTCTCTACGGCCTCGGCAGCCGGTGCCTGAGCTTCAGCAGCTTCAAGGTCAACGGAGGGTTCTTCGGGTTCAAGCAAGTCCTGCTCAGTGAAGATATCGAAGATTTCAGGTTCAACAAAGTCACCCTGGCCTAGAGCGGCCTCGGTCATCAGGGCAAGGCGGGCCCAGCGGGCTGCTTCCTTGCTACGGCCGTCCTGCTCCAGCAGTTCAGCATAGGTGTTGAAGAGGCGGGGGGAGTAGTCGAACCCGCGCTTGGGGTTCAGCTCAGGAATTTCAAGGGCCTTCAGAGCCTTCTTCAGCTCGCCCTGGTCGCGGTAGATACCGGAGACAACGATGGCGACCTCAGAGCGGACGGCCGCAGGTACCTCTTCGTTCTTCGCTTCTTCAGCCAGGGTCAGGGCCTTTTCGATACGGCCCAGGGCACGCTCGCAGTCTACGAGCAGCGCTAGATGCTCGTTGGAGCCCGAGATACGGCGGTGGGTGCGCAGTTCACGCAGGGCCAGTTCAAAGTCCTCTGCAGCGTAGGCTGCGATACCGACGACCTCACGGACGACGCCGATTCGGCCTGCGCGCTTTGAGGCAGCAACAGCGTGTTCCAGGGCGAAGTCGGGGGCGATGTCGAGGTAACGGCCGACCATGACCAGGTGCTTGGCTACGGTATCTGCGTTCTGGGCTTCTAGCTGGCGCAGGGCACGCAGGGTCCAGTTTTCAAGTTCTTTACCGGTGACGTCGGTGTCGATCTCGGGTGCATTCTTTGACGGACGGTAGTCACCGCTGGGGGTCTTTGCCTCAGCAGTAAAGTTACGGTCTTTGCGCTCCCCCTGGAAGCCGCGCTTATTCTGGTCACGGTCGAAGCTCTTACGGGGGCCTTTACCCTTACGATCGAAGGAGCGTTCACCGCCACGGCCGTTACCGTTGTTTTTACGGTCGTCGAAGCGCTTACCACCGCCGCGGCTCTTATCAAAGGGCTTCTTCTTGTCACCGTCGCGCTTGGTGTAGCCACTGTCGTTACGGTCGGAGCGGTCGCTACGGTAGGGGCGTGAGGAGTTACGGTCGTTGTTCTTCTTGTAGCCACCGCGGTTTTTATCTGAGTGGTTACGTGAGTATTCAGCCAAGTGAGCTCCTCTATGGTGTTTGTGGTGGGGGTTGGGCTCTTTTTTGCCCTGTTTTTAATGCTAGGTTCTAGTTTATCTGGCTTGGGGTACCTTGCGTAGGGGCTGCCTGGTCTTACCGGTGCGTTTTCAGGCACACAGCTTCACGCTTACCTGTAGCTTTAAAACAAAAAATGGCTCGGAGCTATCGCTCCGAGCCATCAACAAAAAGAGCCCGAGCTATTAAGCTCGGGCTCTTCCTGTATCCCAATCAAAAACCGGCGGTAACCTACTCTCCCACACCGTCACCAGTGCAGTACCATCGGCGCAAAGAGCCTTAAC